>Ga0209414_1000851_pt1 | contig 14794 bp, 11 predicted proteins | sample LakVidmifraction_4_FD_181154 | JGI IMG/M metagenome (GOLD analysis project Ga0209414, IMG submission 181154) | Hypersaline microbial communities from Lake Vida, Antarctica - Brine Hole Two &gt;0.2 micron (SPAdes) (version 2) | ecosystem: Environmental > Aquatic > Non-marine Saline and Alkaline >... | reverse complement strand
TAAAACATCGTCACTTAAATTAAAACTAAAATCTTTTACTGTTTCCGTTCTTTACTTCACGTAACACGTCTTTAGATCTTTAAAAAACTTTAAACTTAAATTAAACTGAGTCATCAACTTCACATAACATTAATACCCATGGATAAAAATTCTAAACATTTATTTTAATTTTTTTCAACAAAAAAGACTTCTGTTGATATAGAAGTCTTTTTATATTTAATATGAAGCTGATGACAATTCATATTTTTTTAATGTTTCATAGTTACTTTCCAAACACTTCGTCATTTTTCTTTACAAATAACAATCGAAATCTTCTTATTAAACAAACTTCTAAAACATCGTCACTTAAATTAAAACTAAAATCTTTTACTGTTTCCGTTCTTTACTTCACGTAACACGTCTTTAGATCTTTAAAAAACTTTAAACTTAAATTAAACTGAGTCATCAACTTCACATAATATTAATACCCATGGATAAATTTTTTAAACATTTATTTAAATATTTTTTTCCTTTATTCTTTGTTTTTCAATAATTTCAACACTACGCTCCAGTATACCTGTAAAATAAGCCATTACTAATCCGTAGTTTGTCATTGCAACTTGGTTCTCTTTACACATTTGAACGCGTGTCTTCATCGTCTTTGCATTTACCATGCATGCACCACAGTGAATGATCAGATCAAAGGGGTTAACATCTAAAGGAAAATCATGTCCCATTTGAAATTCAATATTAGGCGTAAACCCTAAATGCTTTTCAATAAGGGCAGGAATTTTAACCCGACCAATATCTTCATGTGATGTATTATGAGTACAAACTTCTGAAATTAAAATTTTTGAATTTTCGTCCAATCCTCTAAGGGCATTAATACCATCAAGTAAAGTGTCTAAGTCATTTGATTTATACTTAGCAAATAAAATAGAGAAAGAAGTTAATGCAATATTATCCGGCACTATTTTATCAACTGCCTTAAAAGCCTGTGAATCAGTAATAACTAAGTCAATTTTTTCTAAATCCTTTAAGGCCTCTTCTAATTCAGTATCGCTTACAACATAACTTTTAATACCGTGGTCCAAACAATCTCTTATCATTTGTACTTGGGGTAAAATGAGTCGTCCCTTGGGCGCCTCCGAATCAATTGGTATAACCATAACAACTGTATCACCATAATTTAATAAATCTCCAACAATGGCCGGTTCATTTTTTTCTAAGGTTAATAACTCAATAAGTTTTTCCTTTAAATCAATAACTTTATGCATGTCATTAACCGTAACAAATTGAGCAGTTTTATATTCATCTTCTAGTTCTTTAACTTTTGTTTCTGAAATCATATCGATCTTATTAAATACAAGTAAATATGGAATATTCATTTTATCAAAATTCGCTTTAAAAATATTAAAGTCATCTATACTCTCGAAAACATTCGTTGAATCCACGACATACATAGCAAAATCCGTACGCTGTAGAGTCTTTAAGCTCTTTTTAACTCTTAATTCCCCTAACGTTCCAGCATCATCTAAACCTGCTGTATCAATAAATACAACAGGTCCATAAGGCAGTAACTCCATGGTTTTATTAACAGGATCTGTCGTTGTTCCCTTTATATTTGAAACAATAGCTATCTCCTGTCCCACAATCGCATTTAATAATGATGATTTCCCAACATTTCTTTTCCCATATATCCCAATATGTGTACGATTGCCTCTTGGGGTTTTATTCATAAAAATCCACCTCATGAGTTATTTTATTTTTTAGCTGATTAGAAATATTTTGGCCTCTTAAAAGATAAGATTCATCTTCATATATGATTATTGAATCTATAAATTGCTCTGAACCAAGGGTAAAAATGCACTCCATACGTTTGCCTTGCTTTTTACTGAGCCAAACTTTTGATTCCTCTAGATCAATAATTTTCTCTATTTTCTCTTTAGAAGAATAAATCGCGTTCATTGGCCAACACCCTATCTAATTTTTCCTGAAGTTGCACTTTTACTTTTGTATTATCCATCGTTTCTATTTTATTTTCGATCACTTTAAAGCCTAAAACCCTTGTCTCTTCAGAGGCATAATCTTCTAAATACTCTGTTAAAGTTAAACAAGCATTTGGCATACAATATTCATGAATAAAACCTGGTTTAGCAAATTCCATAAAGTGCTCTCCTGTTCGACCTAATCGGTAACAAGCTGTACAAAATGAAGGAATGAAATCATGTTCAAGAAGTTCAACAACAACCTCTTCTAAACCTCTTGTATCTGCTATCTCAAATTGTTCTTTATCTAATTCTTGTTCATTTTCTTTAGTATAGCCATCTAACTCAATTTTTGTACCGGCATCAATTTGACTCACGCCTAAATCAAACATTTCATTTCTCAACTCAACAGGTTCTCTTGCTGTCAGTATTAATCCAGTATATGGTACAGCTAATCTTAGAATAGCAACTAATCTTTTAAATTCATTGTCATTTACCAAATACTCTTCACTAATATCTAAATTTGTCGCATCATTTAATCTTGGAAATGAAATGGTATGAGGGCCGACACCATAAGTCTTCTCTAAATATGCAGCATGTTCAATTAAACCTAAGACCTCATACTTCCAGTCATAAAGTCCAAACAATGCGCCAATACCCACATCACCTATGCCTGCTTCCATTGCTTTTGAAAGTCCATGGAGACGGTGATTAAAATCTGATTTTGGTCCAAAGGGGTGTACTTCTTTATAAGTTTCGTGATGATACGTTTCTTGAAAAATTTGATAGGTACCGATACCCACATCAACTAATTTTTTGTAACCCTCTATTTCCATTGGTGATGCATTAATGTTTGCTCTTCTAATTTCTCCACTGTTGAGCTTTGTATCATAAACCGTTTGAACGGACTGGGCAATAAAGTCACTATTGTATTCAGGATGCGTCCCAAAAACCAAAATTGTTCTCTTTTGTCCTTCAGCTTCCATCTGTCTCACTTGGTTTTGAATTTCTTCTTTTGTTGATGTTTTTCTAAACACATCACTATTAGTTGCTTTGAAACCACAATATTTACAACCATTAATACATTTATTGCCAATATATAGCGGCGCAAATATAACTACCCGATCACCATAAACTTCTTTTTTTAATCGTTTAGCACCATTCAGTATTTTTTGAACATATTTCTCATCATCAGCATTTAGTAAAACAGCTGTCTCCTGAGTTGTTAAAACATTTCTACTAAGAGATTTTTCTATTATACGATCAATCTCTTTTTCAGTGACCTTTGTTTCTGATAATAATAATATGAGATGTTCATCATTAATAAAATCCTTATACATCTTCGACCATCCTTTCTACAATAAAAAAACTTCCACAAAGGGAAGTCAATACCAAAAATAGACGCAACTTAATCTTAATTTAAGTTGTTCAAGTATTAGTAACTTCCTTCTAGTTTAGAATAACTCTTCACTATTAGGGGTTAACATTTAATGACAAATAAAAAATGAATGATTAAACACTTTTCATTTGATACTTACAATATACTATATTGATAAAATTATGTCAATCTTTTTCACAATTATATTTACATCTTTCTTCTTTTAATGGTATATTATCATTGAGGTGATAAATATGAGAAAAATAGCTGTAATCGGCGCCGTGCTAGATTCCCCTAAGAAAAGTGCTAGAGATTTTAATGCATTAGTTTCTGAATATCAAGATATTATTCAAGGTAGAATGGGTATTCCTTTTATTAATGAGAATATTTCTGTTATATCTTTGACTGTTATTGGTTCTTTAGATCAAATCAATTCTCTCACAGGGCAAATTGGTAACCTACCAGGTGTCACAGTAAAAACATCTATTACAAAAAAAACTTTAAGTTAAATAGTTACTAATCATTTTCAAACAAAGTTTTTCGCATGTCTCAAGAGTAAAATCTTCTTGAGGCTTTTTTAAGTATTCAAAATATTTTCTTGATCTAGCAATCGTAACAAATTCTGCTTCTTTTACTAATTTTTTTATTATTGAATTGGATTCAATTTTAAAACTACTCATTTTAGAAAAATAGTCTAAATCAATATCTAAAATAAACTTATTCTTTGGAAATTTAAAATTTATATTCTCAAACATTTTATCTTCTAATGAACTAAAATGTTTTTTTTGAATCAAATAATGTATCCCTACATCATAAATATGTTCATCCATACAGTTAAGCATATGGTAATCAGATAAATAACCTAATTGGATAGCTGTATTAATATGTTCATCATTACTTAAGTGTTTTGGCAAATTAATTATTTCACTGATTTCCATAGGATTTATCTCTTTGATTTTTCTTTGAATGATCTTTTTAGTCAATTCTTCAACCTTTTCATCATCTTTAATAATTGCTTCATAATAAGCTTCTTGCCAAAATGGCGGATTCGTATCGGGATGATAATCAATAGAAACAAGTTCAAAAGACATATTCTTAATGAGACTTTCATAGGCCCAAATTGGTAGTGTATATTGGTGTTGATCAACAATATATACTTTCTTATCTTTAATTGTTTTAATCTTTAAATTTGAAAAATCAGCGTTACTAAACATTTTTTCCCCTTTACTCTTATAGACACTAGAATAATTATATCTTGTTATGAAAAATTATCAAATTTTTTTAAATAGAAAGAAAGAAAGAAAGAAAGAAAGAAACAGATAAATTATGCATAATTATCCAGATACACTTAAACTTCTACTTCTTCCTAATTGCCTTTCATTAGTTGATTCGACATCAGTTTTATAACGGCTACATTCCCACCGATAATACTTTTATATTTTTTTTTAGAGACTATAAATATTTTTGATTTTTATACAAACATTGTATATTTTTTCGACCATAATTAGTGGTTATTTCAATTGCAAATGTTACGCAAATATAATATAATAATAAAGTAAGAGTATGTTTTTAAAAAGTAGGGGGCATTATGAAAGTTGAATTTTACAAGTCTATAATCAATAAAATCCAAAATCCAATTATTATAATAAAAAATAATACGGTCTTTCATGCGAATAAGAAAGCGCTTATTATTTTTGGCTTTTCCAATACCCAAACCCTTTCTGATTCTGACCGTTTAAAAGACATTATTCATCAATTAAATGATCTTCAGCGAAAAAATATTTATCAAACGTATATTGTTAACTCCACGGAACGTTTAAGATATGAAATTTCACTTAAGAGTATCAGCCCTGAAGAAAAAATTGCATTTATACAGTTCAATCCTATTTATAATGATCATTTATTTAATGAACTGGTACTACTAGAAGAACATAACAATAGAATGTTCAATAATTCTCCTGATGGTATTTGTTTGATTAATAATCAAAATGAAATTGTTAGAGTTAATCTTGCCTTTGAAGAACTTTTTAAATATTCACAAAAAGAAGTCAAAGGAAAAAATATTGATGAATTAATTGTACCTAAAGAGAAGATACAAAAAGTGAAGGAAATTTTTAGAAAACTTAATAATTCTGAAGTACTTAATCTAGAAGACATAAGGCTAACAAAAAATAATAAACAACTTAATGTAAGAATTATTAGTTATCCAATAACAATAGAAAATAAAGTTAGTGGTCATTACATTGTTTATAAGAATATTACAGATGAAAAGAAATCAAAGGCATTAATTGAACAGAAAGATGAATTTTTAGACCAATTATTTAATCGTTCATTATTTCCAATGGCAATTCTTGATACGAATGAAATCATTCTAGACATTAATAAAATGTTTGAGGAAGTTTTTAAATACATGCCTCATGAAGCAATAGGAAAAAACATTAATGACCTCATTGTACCGAAAGATAAAAAAGAAGAAATTATGTACTTTAAACAAACAATTAGTAATAAAAAACGTTTAAAAGCAAAAACCCAGCGCATTACTAAATTTGGCGAACGCATCGATGTTGAAGCTGTTGGCAATCCAGTGGTTGTAAATAATGAAGTTATTGGCATGTTTGCCATGTATAAGGATATTCGTGATGAAGTCAGTATAATAAAGGAATTAGAAAAACAGCATGCTTATTTTAAGCAATTATTTGATAAATCACCTGATGCAATTGCTCTACTCAATCAAACCAATGAAATTGTTAACATAAATAAAAAATTTGAAAAATATTTTGAATATACTTTAGAAGAAGTCCAGGGTAAAGATATTGATTTATTTATAATTCCTAAAGAAGATCTAAATAAAGCAAAAAAATTATCAAATAATGTCATTCAAGATAGAAGCACAGTCAATTTAGACGCCTTTCGCATAAGCAAATCTGGTATCAATCGATCCGTTGAAATACTAGCTTATCCTATTATACTTAATAATAATAATTTTGGTGCTTATGCAGTCTATAGGGATATTTCTGATCGGAAAGAAAAAGAAAAAAGAATTAATAAGCTTGCTTTTACGGATAACTTAACAAAAGCTTATAATAGACGAAAATTTTCTAATGTCCTTAGCAAAGAAATCAGTAGATACAACCGATATAATATACCTTTTTCAATCATTCTTTTTGACATTGATGATTTCAAAAAAATTAACGACAAGTATGGCCACCTGGCTGGTGATAACGTACTTATAGAGGTCTCTAATATCATCAACGCCCATATAAGAAAAAATGACTGGCTTTTTCGATGGGGCGGTGACGAATTTATCGTTTTATTTTCAAATGCTGAATATAATACTGCAAAGGAACTTTCCCGTAAATTAGAAAGTACTATCGCTAATTATTCTTTTTATAAAAATATTAAGGCTACAATAAGTTGCGGCACCGCAACTTATAAAAAAAGTATAGATGACTTGCTCTATGAAGCTGACCAACAAATGTATAAAAATAAGCAAGAAAAAAAGACCACTTAAACATAAGTGGTCTTTTTAGCTATTTAATTTATATTTCAAACTTTGATGCATCCGATTTTAACATTTTAGCGATTTTATTTAATTCATTTGATAAGTTCGCTAACTGTTCGATTCCACTGGCTTGTTGATCGATAGAAGCATTGACCTCTTCTGTCGCTGCTGCAGTTTCTTCAGATATTGCTGAAATATTCTCCATGGATTCAATAACATTATTCTTACCTTCATTAATATTATCTATTCCATTGGCGACACCTTCAATTTGAGTAATTACAGTATTAATCAAATTATAAATCTCATCAAAAGCTTCTTCTACATTCATTACAGAAGCTTCTTGATCTTTAGAGTTTTCTCTTACCCGTGCCATATTGCCAGTAGCTTCCATGCTACGGCCTTTAATTTCTGCCATAATCTCTTCAATATTTTTAGTTGACTCAGATGTTTCTTCAGCTAACTTCCTAATTTCATCAGCAACAACAGCGAAACCTCTACCATGTTCCCCTGCTCTAGCCGCTTCTATTGAAGCATTTAAAGCTAAAAGATTTGTTTGTTCAGCTATTTGAGAAATTGTACCAGTAATATCATCTACTTTTGAAGCATTTTTATTCAACTCTTCAACAACTGTACCAATTTCATTAACGGATGTATTTACATCTTTATTCACATCAACTAATTTTACGAGTGATTCTTTACTGTTTTTATTAATACTTAAGATGTTTTCAGTATTTTTTGTCATGACTTCACTCTGATTCATTAAGTTTTCAATTTCTTCACCAAAATTTCTTAAAATCTCTACAGCAGATTCTACATCATGGGCTTGTTCTGTAGAACCTTTAGCAATCTCACCAATGGCCTGGGCAACACCTTCGCCAATTTCTTTATTCTCCATTGATGACTCATTAAGAACTTGTGAAGACTCTATTAAAGTATTAGAAGACTTTTGCAAGTTTCTAATTAACTCCCCGACACTTTTAACCATTTGATTAAAACCAACCATTACATTTTTAATTTCATCTTTTGCCTTCGTTTCATCCACCTTGACAGTTAAGTCTCCTTTTGCAAGCTTTTTCATCTTATCTTGCAACTCTTTAATTGGCTTAACTACGGCGCCTGAATAAACATATGCTACTAAAGCCCCTACTAGTATTGACAGCACTGCAATAATCATTGTCATATTTAATACTTTTCTAGTACTATCTGTTATCTCGTTCTTTTCAAAACTAGCACCTAAAATCCATCCTGTTTTTTCAAAGGTAACTATTGAGGCAACTTTATCAGCACCATCGAATGTATAACTATATGACCCTTCTACTGGATCCGTTAAAATATCATTTAATTCTCCAGCATCCACATCTTCTCCAATTATTTTCCCTAGTAATTCATCATCTGGATGTGATAAAGTCAACTTATTTTTATCTGTTAAAAATAAATAACCTTCTTCACCAATTGTCTTTGAATTAAGACTCGCTTGAATCGTATCAAGGGTCAAGTCTAAAGCAACAACACCATGAATTTTACCGTTCACTTCAATTTTCTTAGCTAAGGAAATTACTATTTCTCCTGTAGCTGTATCAATATACGGATCGGTATAGATTACTTCATCAGATTCTAATGCTTTAGTGTACCAGGGTCTACCACGGGGATCAAAGCCCTCTGGCAGTTCAGTACTCGGCGCGATAATCATATCACCTCTTGTTGTACCATAATAAATATTTTTAGTTTCTGGTAATTCTTTAATTTTTTGATCTAAATATTGTTTTATAAAAAAATTGTTTAACCCAAGTAGAGATTGTTCAGATTGCATATCTCTAATGGCGTACTCATATTTCTCAAATGTTGCATTCATAAAATCCTTTGTTACTTTAACATATTGTAATGAATCCTCTTTATACTGATTATAAAGCTCATCTGAAGATATCTTATATCCCATATATCCCACTGTAACAACAGGCAACACAATCACTAAAATGAAAACTAAAATTAATTTACCACGCATTTTCAATTTCATTATTTCTCCTTCTCTATAAATCCCCAATTACTTCTAAAACTTTAACACACTCTTCATTATACTAAATAATGTGAAATTATAAAAGATAATTAATATTTTATTGCCAATACAATTATTAAGTTTGTTTCACTAACAAAATATTTGTCAATTTTTTAGTATATATCACATATTACTAGTGTTCTTTAAAGTATAAAATAACCATAAGATAAAAAACAGAAAGGTGATAACTGATGACGAAATTAAATAAAAATGCTCATGTATCAACAAAAAATGGATGGCAAATATATGAGAATATATTTGATCCGAAGCAAAAAATTAATAGTGGTAGCAACTACTTACTAGGAAATGGATACTTAGGTTACAGAGGAACCTTTACTGAAAACGATAAAAATGATTATGTTGCTTGTATTGTTACAGATACATTCGATATGGCGGATGATAAATGGCGAGAATTATGCAATGTCCCTAATGGTTTATATACTTCTATTTCTTCAAAGAAATTCAATTATACATTAGAGGAAACCGGTTACAAGTCTTATGAAAAAAACCTTGATTTTAAAAGTGGCCTTTTAAATAGAGTCACAACTTATGCGGATGGTTTAACACTATCAACAGAAAAATTTGCAAGTATGGACCAATTTCATTTATTAGCTATGCAGTATGCAATCACTGTTGAAGACTTATCCCATCTCACATTAACAACAGGTATTGATGGGGATGTATGGAGCTTAAATGGCAATCACTTTAAAACACAAGAAACATTTAGGGAAGAAAATCATTTCATTAATCATGTTAAAACAAAGGAATTTAATACAGATATTTTTGTAGTTGAGTATCATGACTTTTCCATTGAAGCAACAGAAAAAGAAATCAAAAAAAGTAATGAGAAGATTCTTGAATCCTTTAAATTTTCACTAGATTCAACACAAGAATTAAAATTAACGAAGTATGTGGCAATTTATACTTCAAATGACTGTGATACGCCAAGAAAAGATGCGATCAAGTTGATTAAAGAAAGTATTGCAAAGGGTTATGAAGAAATAAAGAATGAACATATTGAAGCGTGGCAGGTCTTATGGAATGCTTATGATATTAAAATCAATGGAGATTTGAAAGCTCAAACACTCACTAGATTTAATTTGTATCACAATATTATTGCTACCCCAAGACATAAAAAACATCCTATCGGTGCGAGAGGTCTTTCCTGTCAAGCCTACCAGGGGGCTGCCTTTTGGGATCAAGAGATCTTTAATATGCCGATGTTTTTATATTCTACACCAGAAATCGCAAGAAATATCTTGGAATACAGATACAATACCTTAGATGGGGCTAGAAAAAAAGCACAAGATCTTGGATATGATGGTGCCTTCTATGCATGGATTAGTGGTAAAACTGGCGAGGAATTATGTCCTGACTACTTCTTTAAAAATGTATTAACTGGCAGAAAAATTCGTAACCATTTTAATATATGGCAAATTCATATATCCCCTGATATTACCTATGCCATTAGTAAATACTACCAGGCAACAAAGGACTGGGAATTTATTGAAAATTATGGTGGGGAAATGGTTTTAGAAATTGCTAAATTTATTGAATCACGTGTGCATCTCAATGTTTTTAAGGACCAATATGAAATTATTCGGGTTTTAGGTCCTGACGAATGGCATGAAAATGTTGATAATAATACTTTTACAAATTATCAATGTAAGTTTGCTCTAGAAAAAGCAATTGAATTTTACAACCAATTAAAAAGTAAGAATCCAAGTAAATGCAGTGACTTAATAAAAGAATTGAATATAAATAAAGACCGTATTAATCAATGGGAAAATATTGTGAGTAAACTCTATATCCATAAACCACATGAGGATACTTTACTTATAGAACAGTTTGATGGGTTCTTTAATCTTGAAGATATTACACCAGAGGCACTCTCTAAGAGACTTATCAACCCAGAAGAATATTGGGGTTGGCCTAATGGAATTGCTGTATCAACACAAGTGTCTAAACAAGCAGATATCCTTCAACTTTTAGTAATGCATGATCATTTATATAGTGACAATATTGTAAAAGAAAACTATTATTATTATGAAAAAAGGTGTCGAAATGGGTCATCTTTAAGCCCTGCGATGCATGCCATTATTGCTTCCAAAATAGGTGATGAATCAGAAGCCTTAAGATATTTTTATAAATCGGCTACCGTTGACCTTTTCAATACAAATGAATCCGTTGTCGGCGGAACTTTTATTGGTGGCATTCACACAGCTGCAGCTGGGGGCATATGGCAGGTACTTGTATTGGGATTTGCTGGTTTATCCTTTAATGATGATTCTATTGAAATCAATCCCCGATTACCAGAAGACTTTGATTCACTTGAATTTAATATTACTTATAAAAAGGAAAAATTTCATTTAACGATTTATAATGAAATTATATTTATAGAAAGTTTAAAAGAGAACTCTAAAAATATTAAGTTTATTTTAAAAGGAAAAGAACATATTATACAAAGTCATTCAAGCAATAAGTTCCCTTTATAAATATATACACAAAGAAACAGCCCTCACTGGCTGTTTCTTTGTATTAATAAATTAAGTTTTTTGGGGGTTATGCACTAAATTCTTCTTCTAAGAGCTCTTTCAACTTTTCTTCTAATTGTACCTCATCAGCGCCGATAATTTGAAATTCTAAATTTGTTCCATTACCAGCACCCATACTCAAAATGCTCATCATACTTTTAGCATTATATAAACTTTCATTATCGCTTTTTTTGATCATTACTTCTGAATCATAATTTTTTACAAGATTAACAAGTAAACTTGCTGGTCTTGCATGTAACCCACCCGTTGTCTCTAAAGTCATATTAATTTTTTTCATTTCTCCTCCTTAAAAATGGTCTAAGTTTTCTAATAAGTATGCTTCCGCCTCATTTGACCACAATCCATTGTATGAATCAATAATATCACCTAATTTTTTCTCGTATTTGCTAGCGTCTTCACCTTTACCGATTGTTGTAATATCTGTTAATGGCATTTGAATCACTGGATAAATCAGTTTTTTACCACCACCGAGTTTAGGTAAATGAAGATTTGCTTCTTTAGCTGCTTCTAAGCCACCAATATGTGTAATCATTACTGCTGGATTAATCATATTGTCTTTTGTCATCTCTAGTGATTCTTTCATATCATCTGTTGAGCCACCACTGGTACCAACAATATGTGTTTGCATATAATGCACATTATAAAAGTTCAATGATGCACTAAATTTTTGATCCACAGGACCAGCAAAGAAATTTAAACAACCATCTTTCCCAAGGAGTTGATCTGCTTGCTCAATTAATGGTTTTACAGGTGTAAATGCAAACACATCATCAAATCCTTTACCATCTGTTAAAGCTCTCATTTTTTCTACAGGGTTCTCCATTTTAAAAGGATTAAGATATACCAATTCAACCCCTTGCGCTTTAGCTGATTCAACATTTAAGATTTTCTTCGCTCGAGACAATCTGCCTTCATCTAAGTCTGTTACTACTAACAATTTTGGTTTTCTTTCTCTATTAATTGCATAATCAATTGCACCTAATCCCATTGGCCCTGCAGCACCTAATAAAGCTAAATTTCCACCTTCTTTAATATCCATATCATGTACATACTCAGCAAAACGCGTATGATAATTTGCATGGTATGCGCCAATAACACAAGACATTGGTTCTGCAAGTGACGCTTCAAAGTAACCTTCACCATCATATTTAAGTAAACATCCCAATGCCATTACTTCCTGGGGAATGACAATATAAGTCGCGTTTCCGCCAAAGTATGGATAGGAATAACCTGGTGAGTAAGGACTGCCTTTATAATTTAAAGCTGGTTGAATTGCATATTTATCTCCTGGCTTAAATTGATGGGACCACTTTTTACCAACTTTCACAATTTCTCCTGAAAATTCATGTCCTGTAATAATTGGATTTTCATGAACATCTCCCGGGACTCTCTTATGATCCGTCCCCTGGATCACTGCTTTATAAGTTGACATACAAATACTATTAGAAACAACCTTTGCTAAAATCTCATCATCTTTTATTTCAGGCAATTCAAATTTCTCTACCCTCACATCATTTTTCCCGTACATTAATACTGCTCTAGTTTCCATTATTACCTCCATTATTCATTAATTTCTTAATAACTTCTAAATTTCCCGGTACTGACCCTTCTGACATAATTGAAGCTGTTGATACAGCTGAAGCAAATTCAGCCATTTCTTCAAGAGAGTAGTTCTCTTCAATTGCCATGGCCAAAGCCGCAACCATAGAATCTCCTGCACCAACTGTACTTTTTACATTTACTTTTTTCCCTTCCATTTTTAATGTTCTATCTTTAGTCACATATATTGAACCCTCTGAACCTAAAGACACCACAATCATTTGAATACCTTGTTCTATCAATTCTCTAGCGGCACTGATAATCTCTTCTTCACTATCAATCGTCTCTTTGCCTAAAAGTTCCATTAATTCATTTATATTCGGTTTGATTAAATAAGGCTTTCCTTGGATCCCTTCCATTAATAAATTCCCAGAAGCATCTAAAATTGTCTTACATTTAAGTTTTTCAATTAATTCTTTGTAAACATTTGACTTAAACCCTTTCGGAACACTTCCAGATAATACGACTATATCTTTTGGCTTTGCTATACTAACAATAGAGTCAATAATATTTATTGACATATCCTTAGAAATTGTGAATCCTGGTTCATTAATATCTGTAAAAGTTTTCTTTTTCAAGTCGACAACCTTCAAATTAACGCGTACCTCATCATTCACTTCAAAAATTTTAGAATTGAAGTTTTGACGCTTTAACTCTCTTTTTATAAACTCACCATTTATGCCACCTAAAATGGTGACACATCGATTGTCTTTTTTTAAATTATTAAGATTTTGGGATACATTTATACCCTTACCACCAATATCTTTTCGAATTTTTTTTATTCGATTGACTTCATTCACTTGGAAATTGTCAATATAAACTGTTTGATCAATGGCAGGATTTAGCGTAACAGTTATAATCATAAGCTTCTCCTTTATTTATTCAATAGTTCAATAATATATTTTTTCTCACTGGTTTTAATGAGCTTTTCTACTATTTTTTCATCTTCAAGGGAAATAGCCAAATTAGAAATAATCTCTAAATGTTCATCTCCTTTTCCAGCAATTCCAATGACTAAATAAGCAGTATTCTCATCGTCATAATCAATACCTTCAGGATACTGTAAAAATACAATACCAGTCTTTTTAATTTCATTTTTAACTTCATTCACACCATGTGGAATAGCCACCCCATTACCAATATAAGTTGTCGCAACTTCATCCCTTTTTAACATGCCATCAATATACTTTTTAGTAATATAGCCATTATCATAAAGTAATTGACCTGCTTTTTTTATTGCTTCATTCTTGTCATCAGAAGATAAACCTAAAAGTATATTCTTTTCACTTAAAATTGAATTGTCTTCTACTTCTACTTCTACGCCTTCAGTTAATCTGTCAACTAAAGCATTAATCTTATCAGAATTAATAAAATCTCTTATTAAAACAATTTCAGCATTCGGTGCTTTTTTTCTAGCGCGTTCACCTAAAGACTCATGTGTCACAAGGATATCTGCATCCTCTGGTATTTCGTCAATTGCTTTATTTGTTACATATATATCTATTCCTGCTTTCTTAAACTTATTCTTAAGTGATGACGCGCCCATTGCACTCGAGCCCATCCCTGCATCACAAGCAAAGATTACTTTCTTTATTTCTGATTTGCTTTTAACACTTTCCTTTTCTTCTCTTTTCCCTTTACTTTCTTTCTTCATTGTCTTCACTTTTGTTTGGGCTTCTTCTAAATTATCATCGCCTGGATTTCTCTTTATAAAGAATGATGCCACTACAAAAGATACAG
>Ga0209414_1000850_pt1 | contig 14798 bp, 11 predicted proteins | sample LakVidmifraction_4_FD_181154 | JGI IMG/M metagenome (GOLD analysis project Ga0209414, IMG submission 181154) | Hypersaline microbial communities from Lake Vida, Antarctica - Brine Hole Two &gt;0.2 micron (SPAdes) (version 2) | ecosystem: Environmental > Aquatic > Non-marine Saline and Alkaline >... | reverse complement strand
AATCAGCATTTTTTATAACCATTCCTGCTTCCCTTAATTTATCCTGCAGCTGTTGTTTCAATAGCTGTTGTTGCTTAAAAATCTCAAACAGTTCTCCGCTCAGCTCTTCATTTAACTTTTCACCCCGTTCTCCATCTCCACCGTTCTCTTTGCCATTCTTAGGCATTTCTCCTTCTCCTTCTCCTTCTCCCAAACCATCCTTCATTTGCTGGATGAGCTGTTCCTGAGATTGGATAATATCGGGCAACTGTTCCCCCTGTCCTTCCCCTCCGGGAGAGAGACTCAAATTGGCCATTTGCTCCATATTCCCCAAAACATCACTTAACATATTTGCCAACTCATTTGTTCCTGTCATCACATATTGCTGACTTGCGGTACCCTGCGGCAATTCGTTTTGCGCCAGACGGTCCAAAGATTTATTTATATCAAACTCAATATCGGTGAGTTTCGAGGTGATCTTTTCAGTGATCATAGGATTATTAAGCGCTAGGGCAAACAAACTATCGTCTATATGATGAAAATGTTCCTTCAGGACATGTTGTTTTTTTAAATTCCTTGGGTATGCCGGGTTATTGATCTTTATTTCTCTGAAATTCAACATCAATTCTTCCTGCTCAAAAGAAAAAACCATCAAATTGGACAATATCTGACGCATACTTTCAATGTTGGCGTCTAACTGTTCTCCCTTTGCCATCATTTGAGCAGATTTCATTTTCTTGCTCATTTCCATCATTTTTTGAGCTGCTTTCCTCTGATGTTTTTTGGCCAGGCCTTTTTGATTTTCCTCTAATTTTTCTTCAGATTTTTCCTGCTCATCTCCAATTTCCATTTCATCTGTTTTTTCCCTTTCCAGATCATAGGGCTTTTTTAATCCCGCATTTTCCTTTTCAAGGGCATCCATTTGCTTCTGAAATTCCTTAAATTCATCGGATAATTTTTCCTGGTTTTCTTTTGAATTAAGGGAATCTGCTTCTGAAATTTGTTCTTGCTTTTCAGCTAATTTCGATAGATCCTTCGCCAACTTCTGAGTTTTTTCCTGAACGTAATATCGCTTTGTGAGCTCCAGAATCTGTTCGAGATTTTTTTGTTTAGAGCTATTCTGCCTGGAAAGTTTCTCAAGTTTTTCAGACAGCTCTTCCCTGCTTATTTTATCTGCATACTCCTGCAATTCCTTTAAAAGCGCTTCGTTTTCCTCCAACATTTCTTCATTTCTTTCAAGACGCTCCTTTAATTCCTCCCTAAAATCGTCCAATCCATTCTGATTTTCTTTATCCTCCAGACTTTGTTTGAGCTTTTCAGAATAATTTTTGATCATCTCGGTTTGCTGTTTTTGGCGTTCAAGAAAATTCTCCAGCTTCTTCCGGTCGTTGTAGTTGAGCTGTCCTTTTTCCTTCTGAAGTCTTGAAATCTCCTCCAATTCCCGCTCTGAAAGCTGCATTTTGTCCAAACTCTGACTAAAATTTTGAATAGATTCTCCCTGTTGCTGAAGCTGTTCTTCCTTAATTTCTTTTTCTGATTTTTTTCTGAAACTAAAAACCTCGCTTTTGCTGCGTTTTGGGCCTCTTATTCCATCGTTATCAAAAACTTCAAAGTATAATGAATAATCGTTGCCCTCCTTCAGGGGTACATTTCCGGGAAAAGCATACAAAAACTCATCGAATTCCTGTTTTGCCACCACAATGGAAATCCTTTCGGGGTTTTGTTCCTGATTGTCTATAAAATAGACCAGGTTGAGCCTGGAAACTGCATAATCATCTGACACTTTTCCGAAAAAATAAAGACTTTCCCCATCTAAACTGTCTTTTTTATGCTGAACATCTATTTTAGGGAACTCATCTTTTTTAACTGAAATTGCATATTCCAGAGATTCATAATTCTTAACCTGAAGATTGGAAGTCTTAATTTGATACCTGGTATCGGAAAAAAGCTTTTTGTCAAAACTGAAAATTGTCCCTTCCCGATTGAATTCCTCAACCGTATCCCGGGAAGTAAAAGTCACTTGATTTGTAGCGCTGGTACTGAGATTCCATGAAACAGTGGTGCCTTCCGGAACAGTTAAATTCCCGGTCCCTTTAACAGATTCAGCTTTTTTATTCAGATATTTCGGATAATTTAACCGCATCTCAAAATCCACCAATTTAGGCACCTCAATTACTTCAATCTGGTAGGTTCTTGAAGTAACTCCATTTCCGCTTAGATAAAAATCTACATCGTTTTTTATGCCTTGGAAATTATACTGAAATCGATTTGACGCAGTAGATTTCAAATAATAGGTTTCATTATTGTAATGAATTTCTACGGTTTCAGGAACAATATTTCCTTTAGTTTCAACTTCCAGCACCAGATTACTACCCTCTTCAACTTTAAAAACATCATTTTTCAGCATAAAATAAAAAGGAGCCGGTGGCTCATAAGACGTTTTATAGTGCACCACCCGGGTATAACTTTCGGAAAAAACGGATGAATTTCCCGTTAACAATACAGCCAGAATAATAATTACCGGAAATGAGGCATATTTAAAATATCTGAGACTGGTTTTGAAATTTACCGCCAGTTTAAAAGGAATTGGCTTGAGCTCTTTAGATTTCTGTGCGATACTTGCCAGCAATAATTCCGACTGATACGGGGAATTTTGCAATTGAAGTATATTGAGCAATTTGTCATTTACCTCAGGAAAATGCCTGCCAATAATTTTTGAAGCCTCCACCTGGTCCACTCCTTTTGATAATTTTAATAGCCTTGAGAGGGGAATGAGGATAAATTTAAAAAGCAATCCAAGAGAAACCGCGATAAAGATCCAGAACAGAATACTTCGGTTTATAGGTGAGAGCCAGAAAAAATATTCGATGAACAAAATAAAAATCAGATACAACAACCAGAAAGAAAAGAACAAAATAGCGCCTTTCAGCAATTCATTTTTATAAAATTTCCTGATAAATGCAGCTAATTTTTGCTTTATGAAATTGAAATCTTCCATTATTTTCCTCCTTCGTATCCCAATCTTAAAACTACAAATTTATTTTTATTTAGACTCAATTGGAATTCACTTATTTGCCCATCTGAAATTTGATAGCCATAATAGTGTTTGTCTAACATCTAAAAAACTGGAAAATGCCTTGGGAATCCTTACCTTTGCCGCTAAAATCACATATTTATGTCTGCTAAAGTACGCGTTAGATTTGCACCGAGTCCCACCGGCCCATTACACATAGGCGGGGTAAGAACGGCTTTATATAATTATTTATTCGCTAAAAAACATCAGGGCGATTTTATTCTTCGAATTGAAGACACGGATCAAAACCGTTTTGTGGAAGGCGCAGAACAATATATTATAAATTCCCTTAACTGGTGCGGGATTCCCTATGATGAAGGTCCCGGAAAAGAAGGCAAATACGGCCCATATCGCCAAAGTGAACGCGCACATTTGTACAGAGCTTTTGCCGATGAACTTATTGAAAGTGAAAACGCTTATTTTGCTTTTGACACTTCAGAAGCATTGGAAGAACACCGAAAAGATCACGAAGAAAAAGGAAAAACCTTTATTTACAATTGGCATAACCGCCAGAAACTGGACAATTCCTTATCCCTTTCTGTTGAAGAAGTTCAAAAAAAATTAAACGCCGGAGAACCCTATGTAATACGCTTTAAAACTCCGGTTGCCGATATTTTGAATTTGGCCGATGAAATTAGGGGAAATATGATAATAGATACAAGCATTCTGGATGACAAGGTGCTTTTTAAGAGCGATGGAATGCCAACCTATCACCTTGCAAATGTGGTAGACGATCATTTAATGGAGATAACCCACGTGATTAGAGGAGAAGAATGGTTGCCATCTATGGCCCTTCATATTTTGTTGTACAAGGCTTTTAATTGGGAAGCTCCATTATTTGCCCACCTGCCACTTATTTTAAAACCACAGGGCAAGGGGAAATTGAGCAAACGTGATGGTGATAAACTAGGATTTCCAGTATTTCCACTGGCCTGGAAAGATCCAAAAACCGGAGAAATCTCCCCAGGGTACAAGGAAGAAAATTATTTGCCGGAAGCATTGATAAATATGTTGAGTTTGTTGGGTTGGAACCCCGGAAACGAACAGGAATTTTTTAACCTGGAGGAATTGGTTTCGGCTTTTGATATCAAAAGAGTTCATAAATCGGGGGCTAAGTTTGATCCCGAAAAAACAAAATGGTTTCAACAGCACTATTTGCAGTTGCAGCCAGATGAAACCCTGGCATCAAAATTCATTGAAATTTTAGCAGAAAAAGAAATTTCTTCAGATCTCAATTATACCACAAAGGTTGTAAGTTTACTTAAAGAACGTGCGGTTTTCGTAGATGATCTTTGGGATTTGGGTAGTTATTTCTTTGTTGCCCCAAAAGAATTTGACCCGAAAGCCTCGAAAAAAGCCTGGAAAGAAGGTTCAAAAGAAATGGTAGAAACCCTGATAAAAATAATTTCGGAGGTAAAACCTTTTGACGTTGAAAATCTTCAGAATGAAGTAAAAGGATGGATCACCAAAAACGAAATGGGATTTGGAAAAGTAATGCAGCCATTCCGCCTTTCCCTAGTAGGAGCTATGCAAGGCCCGGATGTGTTTGAAATAGCTGCTTTATTAGGTCGCGAAGAAACCTTAAACCGATTGAATTTCGCACTAAAAACGCTTTAACGTCTTTATAAATAAACTACGATTCCCGCAGTTGCAAATGCCATATGTGCTTTGAGATTTGTCGCACGGGAATCTTTATTTTCCAGCTCTTTTGTGTTCAGTCCTTTAAATATATTATTAACACCGTATTGATATTGAAACCAAAATTTCACATCACGAATCCCCGCTGAAATATTAGCTGCCAGGTTTAAATTAATTTTGGAAATATCTTCCAGATCTTCAGCCTGAATTTTATAATCTTCAACAAGATAATTTTTATATTTATCTTCTGTGGTTAATTTACTATTGATTTGCAACACCGGTCCCGCCTCTATGCTTAAATATTCCCCAAATATTTTGGTGCCAATAAATAAATTTAATTGAACTCCCGTAACATTAAAATCAATTTCGGTAGGACTTTGCAACAGGTTTGGTTCATATCCAGTCATACTGGTTTTGAATTCATAAAAATTCACTCCGTAAATAATCAAAAAATTTCTATAAAAAGAAGCTCTGGTAGTAAGTCCTGCCATATAGCTTGTTTTTGGGGAAGTGTTGAAATTATCACTGTTAATTCCTCCATGAGTGACTCCCGCTTGTATCCCCAACCTATTATAATTATCGTTAAACCTCCTTTGAGCATTCATGTTTAAAGTGAACACCAATAGCGGGAAAAAAATAAAAATCCTAATACCTTTCATAGCTAATTATAATATAAAAGGCTAAATGTAGCCCAAATATAAGTATCTTAAGCACTTAATTATATCTGTTAACATATGGCTGCAACAATATTGATCCCAATTTTAGTGATTTTATTTATAATTGTCATTTTTTCGGGAATATTTACCGTAAAACAGCAAACAGCGGCAGTTGTTGAGCGTTTCGGAAAATTTTTAAGTATCCGAAATTCAGGATTGCACATAAAAATCCCAATATTTGACCAAATTGCGGGACGTATCAATTTAAAAGTTCAGCAGCTGGATGTGTTGGTAGAGACAAAAACCAAGGACGATGTATTTGTTAAACTGAAAATTTCGGTGCAGTTTCAGGTGGTAAAATTAAATGTTTATGACGCCTTCTATAAATTAGAAAGTCCAAATGACCAAATTACCTCCTATGTTTTTGATGTAGTTCGGGCTGAAGTGCCAAAAATGAAGCTGGATGACGTTTTTGAAAGGAAGGATGATATTGCCAATGCCGTAAAACGCGAATTAAACCAGGCGATGTCCAATTATGGATACGACATTATTAAAACCCTGGTAACCGATATAGACCCGGATGCACAGGTAAAATCTGCCATGAACAGGATCAATGCTGCAGAAAGGGAAAAAGTTGCCGCAGAATACGTAGCAGAAGCAGAGCGGATTAAAATTGTGGCTAAGGCTCGTGCCGAGGCTGAAAGTAAGCGTTTACAAGGACAGGGGATCGCCGACCAGCGACGAGAAATAGCAAGAGGACTGGAGGAAAGTGTAGAGGTGTTAAACAAGGTTGGGATCAATTCTCAAGAAGCTTCAGCATTAATTGTTGTAACACAACATTACGACACCTTACAATCCATTGGAGAACATACAAACAGTAATTTGATTCTGCTCCCAAATTCCCCTCAGGCGGGCAGCGATATGCTTAATAATATGATCGCATCCTTTAGCGCTTCCAACCAAATTGGTGAAGCTATGAAAGCGAAAAACGCTCAAACTAAAGGTGATCAAAGCACAAGAAACGACTAGCCTGCTAAAAATCAGGATAATGAAGAAGATAATCTATAAAAAAATGCCGGATATTTTGTAATAGAATTACTTTTTTCTGAGATTAAAAATCCTTTAAAAAAAAGTATTCCCTATACTTAATATCCGACAGTAACTTATTTTAAGTAGAAGTAATTACCCGTTTAACTCCAAATATTTTTGATGCAATCTTAAGTTCCAACGCCTTTTTTGCAATAGAACCAACGACACTTCCTATTAAAGACATTGGGGACAAATTTTCTTTGGTTTGATTAAAATAGAGTTTAATTTCTTCCTTATCAATCTGTGTTTGCAGTTTTAAGATTTTCAGATCCCTGTCTATTTCCTTAAATGAACTATATTCTTTCATAGGTTTGATATTAGTCGTTAAAGAATTTCTTGGAAGATTTTATAAGGATTATCTTTTGAATATATTTCCTTCCAAAAAACCAAATAAATCCGAAAATTATAATATAAAAAGCACTAACAATATAAAATCCAACACTTACATCATTGAAGACTTTTCCTAAACTGAGAGCAATTGCAATAGATAAAAACAGAAGCGCAAATAAGCATACAAAACCAATCAACAAGGTATTAACCAAAAGAATAGCACCTCTAATGATCTTTTTATAAAGATTCAATTTGTAATATTCAGATGTGCTATGCTTAAGCGCTCGAATGCTATCTTTTAAATCGCTAATACTATTATTTAGGTTTTCAAAAGCCATACGCTTATATTACTTCCGTATTTCCGGAAATATTAATGTCTTTTTGTTGTTGCAATTTTGCATTTTGTTTTCTAAGATCTTCCAATTTAGATTCCATTGCAGCTAGAATATCGTCAGCTTTATAACTAGCCGAAGACAAGGTTTCATCTAGACGGGTTTCAAAATCTATTTTTGCTTTTTTTGCCTTAGTGGTTAAATTTGAGCTTGCTGCCGCATATCTCTTGTTGAATTTTTCCTGGGCTTTCTTAGCGTCTTTGCCCAATTTTTCCCTGGTTACATCACCACTGTTTGGGGCATATAACATTCCGGCAGCTGCTCCAAGAGCGACACCTGTTACCAATGCTAATAATGTACTTCCTGTATTTGCCATAATAATTTTATCTTTTATTAATAATAATTTTCAAATTTAACTTAAACCTTTACTAATAGCTGTTAATAACCGGTTAATATATAAACCTGATCTGCTAAAATACTCTTAAACTTTATAAGAATAAATATTTTTGACACTATTTTACCCAGGAATCCCTTAAATTCACAGTTCGGTTAAAAACGAGATGCTCTTCTGTACTCTCTTTATCTACACAAAAATACCCAATTCGTTGAAATTGGAATTTTTCCGAAACTCCCGCGTATTTTAAACCTGGTTCTACAAAACCGGTAATTACTTTCAGGGAATCCGGATTTATAAATTCCATGAAATCCTTTTCTTTATCCGCATCAGGGGATTCTATACTGAATAAGCGGTCGTATAACCTGATCTCAGCCTTAATTGCATGAGAAATAGAAACCCAGTGCAATGTACCTTTCACCTTTTTTAAAGATTCTTCTGTTCCGCTGCCACTTTTGCTCTTAGGATCATAAGTGCAATGGATTTCAAGAATTTCTCCATTTTCATCTTTTATAACTTCCTCTCCCTTGATTATATAAGCACTTTTTAACCTTACCTCTTTCCCAAGTGTTAATCTAAAAAATTTCCTGTTTGCTTCTTCTTTAAAATCTTCCCTTTCTATATAAATGTTTTTTGAAAATGGTATTTTTCTGGTGCCCGCGCTTTCATCCTCAGGATTGTTTTCGGTTTCCAGCCACTCTTCCTTACCATCATCATAATTGGTGATCACCAATTTTACGGGATCCAAAACTCCCATGACCCTTGGCGCGGTTTTATTTAAGTCCTCACGAATACAAAATTCGAGCAAGGAAACATCAATCACATTGTCCCTCTTGGCAACACCTATGGTTTCAGCAAATTTCCTGATAGAAGCCGGGGTATAGCCTCGTCTTCGCAATCCTGAAATAGTAGGCATCCTGGGATCGTCCCATGAAGATACAACGCTGTTTGTTACCAATTGAGCCAATTTGCGTTTGCTCATGATCGTGTAGCTTAGATTTAAACGGGCAAATTCCCGTTGTTTTGGTATAAGCTTATCTTTGGTGTCTATTTTCTCTAAAAACCAATTATAAAGCTCCCTGTGCATCACAAATTCCAACGTACAAAAAGAGTGGGAGACCTGTTCAACAAAATCACTTTGACCATGGGCCCAGTCGTACATAGGATATATCATCCATTCATTACCGGTTCTATGGTGCTTCTTATGCAAACTGCGGTACATCACAGGATCGCGCATAAGCATGTTTGATGATGCCATATCTATTCTGGCACGAAGTACGTGTGCGCCTTCAGCGGCTTCGCCATTCTTCATTTTCTCAAAAAGATCCAGGTTTTCGGAAACTAAACGTTTGCTAAAAGGACTTATAACTCCAGGTTTGGTTGGAGTTCCTTTTTGTTCGGCAATTAATTCTGAAGCCTGGCTATCTACATAAGCATTGCCATTTTTAATCATTTCAACCGCCCAGTCATATAATTGTTGGAAATAATCGGATGCATAGCACTCTTTTTCCCATTTAAAACCCAACCATAAAATATCTTCCTTTATAGCATCTACAAACTCCTGCTCTTCTTTAATGGGATTGGTATCATCAAATCTTAGACTGACCGGTGCGCTGTATTTTTCGCCAAACCCAAAATTCAAACAAATGGACTTTGCGTGACCAATATGCAAATATCCGTTAGGTTCTGGAGGAAACCGAAACTTCAGATCGGGCAGGTTATAATCACTTTTTAAATCTTCTTCTATAATTTGCTCAATAAAATTGAGGGATTTCTTTACTTCAGACATAATTTTAATTCAAAATAGAACGCAAAGTTACCAAAAATAAGACAGGTAATAATAAACCAAAAGCATTTGAATGAATAATTTCAAATTACCTAAGATAGCCGTTAGTCAGCTTAAAACACATTTTTCTTTCTGTATACCCAATTTGAATTTTATATTCAGTTGAAATGATGAAAAATGGATTTAGTGCTTCAAATTAAGAGAAGGCGTTTTACCTTTGTAAAAAAAACGTGGGAACAATTAAATTAAAGAATATCAAAGTTTTTTCATACCACGGATGTTTGGCTGAGGAAGGAAGAATTGGAAGTGATTATAGGATAGATCTCACCGTAAAAGGTGATTTATCCCGTTCTGCAATTACAGATGAATTAAGGGATACGATAGATTATGTACACCTTAATAAAATTGTAAAGGAAGAAATGACCATACGTACCAAATTGCTGGAAACGGTTGCCGAACGTATCCTGGACCGGATCCTGAAGGAGTTGAAACTGGTAAAAAAAGTAAAGGTTGCTATTTCAAAAATAAATCCACCCATTGGTGGCGATGTAGACATGGTTACAGTTTCCAGAAGCAAATCGCGTTAATTTTTTCTTCGGAAACTAGAAAATTTTGTTACATTTGCCAACTCAAATTAATGGCATCGTGGCCGAGTGGCTAGGCAGAGCTCTGCAAAAGCTCGCACAGCGGTTCGAATCCGCTCGATGCCTCAAAAAGCTTCCTTTTCAGGAAGCTTTTTTTATGGAATAAAATCAAATATTTCGGGTATCGGGTTTGTATTGGAGGTCGTCAATACAACCTATCAGGAACAAACAAACCCAACAATTTTTTAAAATATGTGAATTTTAATCTTGTGTTTTAAAAAAACTACTGTCAGGAGAAGCTTCATTTGGAGTTTGAATAATTTCAATTTTATTCTCCAGATTCTCCATTTTTTTCGGAAAAATGCCTCTAACCATCAAAATAATACCAAAAGTCACCAATAAAACACTGATCCCTTTCTTCGTTTTATAGATACGATCGGGGGTTAATTTTCTGTTCAATTTTTTGGCAAGCAGGATTTTTAACACATCAAAAAACAGATAAGTGAATAAAATTGTGCTAAAAAAAACAATCATCCGGTTGGGTTCCATATTTAAGGTAGGTCCAAAAACTATAATCAATCCAAGCCAAAAACCCAACACGCCAATATTGATAAAATTGAGTAAAAAGCCTCTTGCCGCCAAACCTAAATAATCGTTGCGGTTAAGTTTTCTTACATCGGGGGTATCATCATCCAGAAGGATAGATTTTTTGTTTTGTAAAAAAGACATTACTCCATATGTGGCTAAAATCATTCCTCCAAAAATAAAAAGGGAAGGATCGTCTTTTAGGCTTGTAAGCAGTTTTGTGGTACTTAAATAAGCGATAAGGAGGAATACAATATCGGCAAAGATAACACCTAAATCAAAGGAAATAGCAGCTCTAAAACCCTTTATTGCGGCTGTTTCCAGCAATACAAAAAAAACCGGTCCGAGCAAGAACGCCAAAAATAATCCTAGGGGTATTGCGGCTAAAATATCTTGAAGCATAAAAAATTTTCGGTTTTCACAAAGATAAGGTTTTAGTTTATCTTTTTAATTTTTCCGCCAAAAGTGGTCTTTTTATCTACCTTTTCGGGATTGCCGTAAATATAAATATTGCCTCCGGCATTAACATTTGCTTTGACATATTTTTTAGCATTAACATTGGCCATCCCACCTGCGCTAATACTCACATCTATAGTATTTCCAACAAGATTTTCACCATTAAATTTTCCCGCGGCCATCACTTCTATTTCTTGAATTTCTGCCTTTCCAATAACCCTTAAATTACCTCCGGTAGTAATATTTGCTATAAGGTTATTTACCTCAATTTGTGCTGTAATGTCCGATCCTTCCTGAACTCTAAGCCATATTAAAGGTTGTGTTATTTTTCCGCATAACTCTACCTTCGCGTTTCGCTTGGCATCAATTTTTTGAAGCTGTTTGTAGTAAATAATTATAAGGGTATTGTCTTCGTTCCAAATTTGGTTAAGATCTGTATGAATATCTAAAACACCATTTTCTACATCTATTTTAACCTTATCCCGGCTAATCCCTGTAATAACAGCCTTATTTTCTTCAGATTGTATAAAATTCACCGATAAGCCATTTGTAATCTCAGCTTCGGAAAAATTTCCCAAATCCATTGTTATTTCCTGTGCTCCAGCCACTATACTCTGGCTTAAAAGCAATAAAAACAGTAACTTTTTCATTTTAATAATAATAATATTTCTTGTAATTAATCAGTTTATAAAATTTTGAGTACCTAAAATGCCTTATGTATTGCAGGCTAGAAATTTACGGTTGAAACAAGATGGTAAATCTTTCAATTTGTCCATTCGAACAGTTCATTTTAGAATAAAATATGCTGTCTTCATTAATAACAGTCCACTTTTATTTTTTTATTAACCCAAAGTACTTAGGACTTTAGTTACGTTAAGTACTTATTAGCGACTATTCCAACTTTAAAAATTAATTTAAAAAGATCTAATCTTCCTCTACAGCTTCTTTACTTCCTAATAAATTAAAATCCAGATGCCTTTTTAATAAATCGGCATTTTTTACATTTACATAAACTTCATCGCCTAACTGGTACTTATTTTGGGTTTTTCTGCCAACAATGGCATACTGATCTATATCAAATTCATAATGATCGTCTTTGATATCCCTAAGCCTTACCATTCCTTCGCATTTATTATCGACAATTTCAATATAAATTCCCCATTCGGTGACTCCGGAAATAACTCCTAAAAAGTCCTGTTCCTGGTGATCCAACATGAATTTTACCTGCATGTATTTTATAGAATCCCTTTCAGCATTTGTCGAAAGACCTTCCATTTCACTACTGTGACGGCATTTTTCTTCGTATTCATCTTCTTTTGCAGAAGGTTTTTCATTTAAATATTCCTGCAACAACCTATGTGTCATTACATCCGGATACCGCCGGATAGGTGAAGTAAAATGTGAATAATAGTCGAATGCAAGTCCGTAATGTCCTATATTTTTTGTGCTGTAATAGGCTTTACTCATTGTACGAATTGTAAGTGTATCAACCAAATTTTGTTCTTTGGTTCCCTGAACTTCAGCTAATAAATTATTTAAGGAAGAGGTAATAGATTTTCTATCCTTTAAATCAATTTTATATCCAAATTTTGATACAACCGTTTGTAAAGTTGCGAGTTTTGTGTCATCAGGTTCTGCATGGCAGCGATAAACGAAGGTTTTCTTAGGAGATTTTTTTCCAATAAACTCGGCTACCTTTTTATTTGCCAGGAGCATAAATTCCTCTATCAATTTATTGGCATCTTCTGAAGTTTTAAAATAAACGCCTACGGGTTCATTTTCTTCATTCAGATTAAATTTAACCTCGACTTTATCAAAGGAAATAGCTCCTTCTTTTAAGCGCCTTAACCTCATTTTCTTTGCCAACTCATTCAATGATGAAACAGCAAATACAATTTCATCGCTAACAGTGTATGCTTTATCTTCAATAGCAATTTCTGCTGGAATCTCACCTTGATTTGTATCAATAATGTGTTGGGCCTCCTCATATGCAAACCTAGAATCGGACAGAGTTACCGTTCTACCAAACCACTGGTTTATCACATGCCCTTTTCCATCGACCTCAAAAATTGCCGAAAAAGTATATTTTTCTTCATTTGGTCTCAGGGAACAAGCGTTGTTGGACAGAATTTCAGGAAGCATTGGTACCACGCGATCTACAAGATATATAGAGGTAGCACGTTCATAAGCTTCATCGTCTAAAATAGTTCCGGGTTTAACATAATGTGAAACATCGGCAATATGAATTCCAATTTCAAAATTTCCGTTATCTAATTTTCTAAAACTCAGGGCATCATCAAAATCTTTTGCATCTTTAGGATCAATAGTAAAGGTTAAAACATCTCGTAAATCCCTTCTTTTTTTAATTTCCGAATCCTGAATAGCAGTATTTATCTCATTTGCAAAATCCTCTACCTCTTTAGGAAATTCATGCGGCAGCCCGTATTGTGCCAATATTGCATGCATTTCGGTATGATGTTCCCCGGGTTTTCCTAAAACTTCTTTTATTGAACCAAAAGGAGAATCTGCTTTTTCCGGCCATTCTTCCAAAGTAACAACTACTTTATCGCCGTCCTGGGAATCGAGTAATTTGTTTTTTTGAACAAAAATATCAGTATACATTTTTGGATCCTGAATAGCTACAAATCCAAAATTTTTCTGAAGTTGCAATATTCCTACAAATTCAGTGCGTTTACGCTTAATAATACGAATAACTTCCCCTTCGGATTTTCTTTTTTTGCGTTTGTTATAAATATAAATTTCAACTTCATCCCCATTTAATGCTTTGTTTAAAGCGTTGGCGGGAATAAACACATCTTCCTCCAATTCAGGAACAACCACGTAACCAAAACCTTTGGTAGTCATATCCAAAGTACCCTGATAGTATTCTAAATTGGCTACAATTTTAAATTTACCGGGACTCTCTTCTGAAATTTGTTTTTTAGCTGCCAGTTGAGCTAATTTTTTTATAATCTGATTGCGCGTATTAGCATCGTTCACTCCTAATTTCGCGGAAATTTCTTTATAGTTAAACGGCGTCGTAGGAGATTTTCTCAATATATCCAAAATGCTCTTTGAGAGATTACCCATATCACCGGAATTCTTCTTCTTATCTGTCTTTCTCGTCATATTTTTAAATAAACCCCAAAATTACAGTTAAAATGTGACTTTGAATAAATATGTAACTAAAGTTTTGTTAAGCCTGTTTAATTGCATTAAACATAAATTTTAACTGATTAACAATAAATTAAGCTAAAAATAAATTAAAAAAATTTTTTAATTTATTAAAAAATTCTTAAATTTAGTATAGCAACTCTTCTAAAATTTCCCCTCAATTTAGAATAATAAGGGGTAAAATAGTGAAGAAATTATTTAAAATATGGATGGTGTTTTTTGTAATTTTCCTTTTGGGAGTTATCGGAGTTGCCGCATCTATAAATAAAACACTCAATAAAAAAACTAGTATACAATTCAATAATTCTACCTATTCTCAAGTCCTTGATAATACCTCTTTCCCAGGTTAATTGTTTAACATAAATATTCAATTTAAAGAAATCCCTTTTATTAATAATTTAAATGAATTCAAACAAATAAAATCCCTTTGAGGAATATTTTTATTATATATCTACCTGTAAATAAAAGTATTAACTCCATTTTTATTTAGAACTCCACTTTTTTAATAATGAATATTAACCTTATTAAAAAGGTTCTAAAAAAGAAAGAGTTAATTTTTTTTAAATATTTAAAGGAGATCTTAATTTTCAAAACCAATAGAGTTGTTAACACACATTATAATAATTACATTTTAAAAATTTATTAAAGCTTTTAAATGATGGTTATTATAGTCTGTTAACTTGTAGCATAACTTTTATGAATATAAATTGCTTTTTTCATTG
>Ga0209414_1000849_pt1 | contig 14801 bp, 13 predicted proteins | sample LakVidmifraction_4_FD_181154 | JGI IMG/M metagenome (GOLD analysis project Ga0209414, IMG submission 181154) | Hypersaline microbial communities from Lake Vida, Antarctica - Brine Hole Two &gt;0.2 micron (SPAdes) (version 2) | ecosystem: Environmental > Aquatic > Non-marine Saline and Alkaline >... | reverse complement strand
CTCTAAACTCGAAAAGGGATAGGCTCTTGAACTTTAGCTCCATAATTCATATCTTTGTTTGCCCTAATATAAGTACTTTAGCACTCTTAGCAATGCGCCTAAGTCAATTAATTGTTTGAGTCGGAAATTCAGCTTTATCTCATTTTTAGGTGCCTTTATCGATAAGCATTAAGTTTAATAACTGCATTTCGTTTATTTTCAGCATTGAAATATCAGTAATTAATCAGTGTAAGCTTAAAATTTATTTTTGTGTGTTATACACTAATTATCGGGATCTAAAAAAAGTTTCACGCCAAGAACGCTAAGCTTACCGCAAAGCCCGCAAAGATATAAAGTACTGAAAGATTAACATTTTGCGCTTCTTTGCGTTTTTTTCTTTGCGCATTTTGCGTGAAATAATACACTAATTTTCAATGATTTACTCTAACTGATTAGTTATAAATATTGAAATATTGAAAAAAAAAGCCACGAATTCACGAATCTTATCTAATTATTCGTGCATTCGTGGCAAAAGTATTATTGGATCCCAACCTAAAATTATAAAGATCTACATCCTTCCGTTGGCAGCTACCCATTTAAAGGTGTGTTGATCTTGTGGGATTGCCATACGATCTGCAACTCTTCGCATTCTATCTGGTAATCTCATTAAATAATCCCTGGCTTTCTCGGCCTCATCGGTTAGGGACCTCATTTTATCAATTTCCCAATACCCGTTCAATTTTTCCAGAATCTCAATATAATCGTAAGTGGTATAAACACCCAGTCTTTGTGCAGCATTCGAAAAGTTTTCAAAAGCTTCCGCAATCCCCTGTCCGCTTTCTCTAAGAAACTGAGCGGGCATTACAATTTTTTTCTTCATCATATCGTGGAATGCCAACATCATTTCACTGGGATCGTGTTCAAAAATGGTCTTTACAAATTCGCGATAGGCCATATAATGCCTCATCTCGTCCCCGGCTATGATATTACACATTTTACCAAGCATTTTATTTCCTTTCTTTTTGGCCAATTGTCCCACTCGTCTATGCGAGATATTGGTAGCCAATTCCTGAAAACTGGTATAGACAAAATTCCTATAAGGATCTCTGCCTGTACCAATATCAAAACCATCGTTGATAAGGTGTTGCGTGGTTATCTCAACTTCGCGCATATCTACCCTGCCCGAAAGATAAAGGTACTTGTTGAGGGTGTCGCCATGGCGGTTTTCTTCCCCCGTCCAGTGGCGTACCCATTTTGACCAGGCATTTTCTTCGCCTTTGGTTTTACCGTGTTGTTTTACCCCTTCCATATCCATTAACCAGGATTCGTAGGTAGGTAAGGCTTCTTCTGTTACCATATCGGCAACTAAAACTACCCAAAAATCATATTCCAATTCTTTGGCTTCCTCTCTAATTTGAGTAATTTCTTCTACGTAATTTTCCTGTTGAAGATTGGGAAGCAAATCTGTGGGTTGCCAGATATCTTCCACGGGAATCAGATATTTCTCTATGAACCCGTCCACCTCTTTTTCAACGGTATTCATTACTTCTAATCTTATGTTATCCAGGGCCATTTTTTGTATATTTTGAAACAGAACCGATCTAAATTCTGTTGAAATTATTTAAACCTACAACAAGAACTATGCGTAAAATCTTGTTTTTAAGAATTTGGCGACTAATAAAGGCCAAAAAGCTTGACTTACAAAGATATAAAGAGAAAATACGTTTTTTAATAAAATCGTCTTAATTTCTGCCCTCTTCCTGGGGATAAAGCTCAAATACCGGCTCACTTTGCCATATTTCTTTAGAATTCACTTCTATGGCCGATAATTTACCTTTAAAAGCTGCGCCGGTATCTACATTCCAGATATTCGCTTTTTTTACGGGCCGGCTTTCGTTGATTCTTGTTACCGGAGTATGTCCGATAAAAATTTCGTCAAAAATTCGCAATCTTTTCGGATAATTTACATCTCCAGGTTTAATGTTTTTGTCTAGCGATAAAGCCATCTCCCACAAAGTACGGTCCCAATAAAATCCCGTTTCGTGATATTCCTGTTCGGGACCGTGTTGGTTGGTGAAACCGGCGTGCACAAATAGACGGTTTTTTTTGTCGATATAATAATTCAGCATTTGCTCAAAAAACTCGATGTGTTTCTCTTTTTCTTCCGAAGAAAAATTACGGTAAGCATCAATGCTAGATTGCCCGCCATGTTGCAGCCATTTTTCATTTAGTTCGCCGGTTTTTAACCATTGATAGGTAAGATCGTCATGATTTCCCCTTAGAAAAATACAGGTATTCTGTCTGGCCAGTTCAATTAGGTAAGAAACAACATTTGCAGAGTCGCTCCAACCGTCTACATAATCGCCTAAAAAAATAAGCTCATCCTCTGGTGTTACCTCAATTTTTTCCAATAATTCTACCAGAGCCTTTAGGCCTCCATGAATATCTCCAATAGCAATGCTTCTGCCCATTTAATTGTATTTTACTTTTCTTAAAATTCGCATACTTTCTTTGTAATTATTATAAACTTCCTGGCTGTATTCCTTCAAATATGGCTTTGCCCCTTCCAGCTCATCTATAGCTTGCTCAAAGTTATTGAAATAACAAAGCAAATAGGTAGAAGGTAGGTTCTTAAGGTCTTTGTCCTGCTGTTTATCTAACGGGAGTTTCTTTTTTAAACGCTCTACCAGTTTATTATTGATATTATAAATATGATAGAGTGTTTTTTTGTCGAAACGTGGCGGCTCAAATAACAATTTACTTTCTATATCGTAACTCACGTTATCCTTAAAATGAATAGTCACCTCTTCCAACGGGTAGTATTCATACTTGTCGTAAAGGCCTAAATGCACGTATTCTAAAATTTTAAATTCTTCTTTGGTTACACTTATACTTACCTGGTCCAGGTCTGAATAAAATAGTTTCACCTGTTCATTAATCAATTCTATATCTACGCGGGAATAAAAAGTTTCATTTTTCGTCTTTTTCTTCTTTCCGGCCCAACATACCACAAAATACTCTTTAAAAACTTTATAAGTTGGATTGTAATCTTTTCGCTTCTGAAGAAAGTCGAACACGCCATTCAGGGTCAATTCTACATTATTATGGGAATGTTTTTCTATGGAATGTACTATTTCTGAATTAACATCTGTTACCTCAATATCATAGACCTTGGGCATACTGATGCTGCCGTCCCTAAAGAATACCGAGCCGCCATAATATTTCCAGATATTCTTTCTAAGCGAGCAAATTTTACCGCGATTGGGCCTAATGCTTACCAGGCCTACCACCAAATGATCTGGCAAATGCGGAAATGGGATATTCGCATAGGCGATAAGCGGGGCATTGCTTAAATAAGCATTAACCAGGTTCTGAATTTTACTATCGTCAAAAAAATCGGTACCCACAATGCTATTGTCTTCATCTTCCACACCAATTACGATATAAGAATTGTTCTGCGGATTTGAATTGGAAAGGGCGCAAACGTGCTTTAAAAACTTAGCTTTACCTTCTTTCTCCCCAATATTCAACTTCAGCTTTTTGTCGTAAAAGCTGTTCTCGTCATTATGGGCAAGCAAGTTTTTTATTAAAAGTCGTTTGTTAATCATAGCTATTTGTCATTTCCGCATAGACGAAAATCTTTATTATCTATTTCAGTTCTATAAAGACATAAATTCAAATTTAACCAAATTAACCAAAACTATCTCTTGGGCCACAAAGACTCCAAGGCGCTAAGAAAACACAAAGCGTACCTTCTTTTCTTTGTGAATCTTCGTGGCTTCGTGCCTGGTGGCAGTTTTTTAATTAAACTACAAAACGTCGAATCCCATTTTTAATTCTGGAAACATTGAAATTTATAAGAAATCCCAGCCTTTTTTCCGTCAGTTTTAAATGACTCAACAATTGTGCTTCCCATACTGGATTAATATTTTCAAGTGCTTTTAGTTCGCAAATTATAGAATCTTCTACTATAACGTCTAACCTTAATCCCTCCTTAAAGGTTAAATTATCGTAAACAATAGGCACATCAACTTGTCTCCGATATTGTAATCCTCTTTGTTCTAATTCATAACAAAAGCAGACCTCATAAACTTTCTCTAATAATCCGGGTCCCAATCTTAAATGTACGGTATAAGCAGCATCAACTATCTTTTTAGCTATTTTTTCCAGATCTTGGGGAATAGGAACGTAATTTTTATTTTCCATAATTTGTGAATTATGCTATTAAACTACAAAAAAATTAGCCCAATCTTTCTTTGTGACTTCTTCACCTCGTGGCAAGAATGCAAACCTGGTAAATGCTCGGGCCACAAAACCTCCAAGGCGCTAAGAAAACACATAGCGCACCTTCTTTTCTTTGTGAATCTTTGCGACTTTGTGCCTTCGTGGCAAAATCTACATAAGGGAAACGCCCTCCCTTGGGCCACAAAGCCTCTAAGGCTCTAAGAAAAACACTAAGCATTGCTTCTTTTCTTTGTGAATCTTCGTGGCTTCGTGCCTTGGTGGCAAGAATCTCAATTTCAGTCTTTTTTAATCGTGGTACTATTCGCCTGCGCAGTTGGCATAACTACTAAATCTGAAATATTCACATGATAGGGACGGGTAATCACAAAACGAATAATATCTGCGATATCTTTGGCCTGCAGCGGATTAAATCCGTTGTACACTTTTTCAGCTTTTTCCGAATCTCCTTTAAAACGCACTTCACTAAATTCGGTTTGGGTAAGTCCGGGGTTTATTGCCCCCACCCTAATGCCGTGTTTATTGAGGTCTATTCGCATCGCTTCATTTAGGGCATCTACGGCGTGTTTACTGGCACAATAAACATTTCCGTTAGGATAAACTTCTTTCCCAGCCGTAGAGCCAATATTGATAATATGCCCCGAACCCTGACTGATCATCTTCGGGAAAATCGCCTTGCTCACATATAACAAGCCTTTTACATTAATATCCAACATCGCGTCCCAATCTTCTATGTCACCATCCTGAATTGGGGCTAATCCATGGGCATTTCCGGCATTATTGATTAAAATATCTATTTTACTAAATTTCTCTGGCAGCCCTTCTATCTGTTCAAAAACCGCAGCTTTATCACGCACATCAAAATTAAGCGTATAAACCGCTACCCTTTTGGACAGTTCTTTTTTTAATTCCTCTAATCGTTCTTTTCTCCTTCCGCAGAGAATAAGGTTAATACCTTCCCTTGAAAGGGCACGGGCGGTAGCTTTTCCAATTCCGCTGGTAGCTCCTGTAATTAATGCAGTTTTCATAATATGTTTTTAAAATTGCTCATTTATAGCTCCTTCGAATTTAAAATAAATATTCGATTTCTGTCTTTTAAAATCCCTTTCTAATTTCTTTAAATTATCACTGAAATAAAACTAAAAACGCCAATCTAAAGACCACAAGAATTGTAGGATAAGGAATTGCAGGTTTTAAAACAATTTATTTGGAATAACCATAAAAAATCGCTTATAAAATAGGATAGGTTAAAAAAGCCTACATCTTTGTTTTTTAACCATACATTAACAGGCTAAACGCTAATAATTTTCCAATTTGCAGACACGATTTTAAGGTTCTAAATACGCATAAAATGATAGAAAATAATGCCCCTGTAGATATTGCAAGTTTAAACGAGAAAATAGAGAGGGAAAGTGCTTTTGTAGATTTACTAAACAACGAAGTAAATAAAGTAATAGTAGGACAAAAGCATATGATGGAGCGCTTGCTTATTGGTTTGTTGGGGCAGGGACATGTCTTACTGGAAGGTGTCCCCGGATTAGCAAAAACCCTGGCTATTAACACGCTTTCCCAAGCCGTTCACGGCAGCTTTAGCAGAATACAATTTACGCCCGATCTTTTACCTGCAGATGTTGTGGGAACCCTTATTTATAATATGAAGCTGAGTGATTTCAGTATTAAAAAAGGTCCCATCTTCGCCAATTTTGTGTTGGCCGACGAGATTAACAGGGCACCAGCCAAAGTACAGTCTGCTTTGCTGGAAGCCATGCAGGAAAAACAAGTAACTATTGGAGATGAAACTTTTATTCTCGATAAACCATTTTTGGTGATGGCTACGCAAAACCCGGTAGAGCAAGAAGGAACTTATCCTTTACCCGAAGCCCAGGTTGACCGTTTTATGCTGAAAACGGTGATAGATTATCCAGAAATCCATGACGAGCAAATGATTATGCGCGCCAATTTAAAAGGAGAATTTCCAAAAGTGAATCCCGTAGTAAGCCTGGAGCAAATTTTAAGGGCACAAAAGGCGGCAAGGGAAGTTTATATGGACGAGAAAATAGAAAAATATATTCTCGATATCATTTTTGCTACCCGTAACCCCGAAAAATATAATCTTAAAGACCTTAAACCACTAATTAGTTTTGGAGCTTCCCCAAGAGGTAGCATTAACCTGGCCAGGGCATCAAAATGCTATGCATTTATTAAGCGCCGTGGCTATGTGATTCCCGAAGATGTTAGAGCGATAGTCATGGATGTACTGCGCCACAGAATTGGAATTACCTATGAAGCAGAAGCCGAAAATGTAACTTCAGAAGACATTGTACACAAGATTGTAAACGAAATAGAAGTTCCTTAAAATAAGTTAGCAGTGTACAGTCTCAGTTGGCAGTTAAATTTCTGTTTACCAAATACTGTACACTGGGACTGAATACTGTACACTGAAAAGATGGATACCAAAGAGCTTTTAAAAAAGGTAAGAAAGATTGAAATAAAAACCCGGCGTTTAAGCGATGACGTTTTTGGCGGGGAATATCATTCTACTTTTAAAGGTCGCGGAATGACGTTTAGTGAAGTGCGGCAATATCAATTTGGCGATGATGTTAGAAATATAGACTGGAATGTTACCGCCCGTTATCATGAGCCTTTTATAAAAGTTTTTGAAGAAGAACGAGAACTCACCATGATGCTTATGGTAGATGTCTCCGGTTCAGAACTTTTCGGAACACAGAATCAGATAAAAAAAGATGTAATTACTGAAATCGCCGCTACTTTGGCTTTTTCTGCCACTAAAAACAACGACAAGATTGGGCTGATGCTGTTTTCCGATAAAATAGAACTATACATTCCGCCAAAAAAAGGTCGGTTTCACGTGTTGCGAATTATTAGGGAGCTTATTGAATTTAAGCCGGAATCTAAAAAAACAGATATCACTGCCGCCATAAAATACCTGTCTAACGTGATGAAGAAAAAGACCATTGTTTTTATTCTTTCAGATTTTATGGACGATGATTATCAGCAACCTCTAAAAATAGCTGGAAACAAACACGATGTAACGGGAATTAGGGTTTATGATACCGCCGAGGAAGAAATTCCTAATCTCGGATTAGTGCCCATGTTTGATGAGGAGACCGGCGAAACAGTTACCGTAAACACCGGTTCAAAATCAATTAGAACAAATTACGCGAAATATTACCTGGAAAGATCAGCCTATTTTAATGAAAGTTTCAAATTAAGCGGTGCTGGGGTTATTAATAATCGTGTAGATGAAAGCTACGTAAAGAAATTACTTGGTTATTTTAAAAGAAGAGGTTAAAGAAATGAAAAGCATATTTTCAGCATCAATATTAGGTTTAAAAGCGGAAGTCTTTCTTCTGCTTTTTATGTTGCTGTCTTTTCAGGCACCTGCTCAGGAAAGCAAGGTGAATGCCTCTATAGATTCTTCTGAAATTAAAATAGGGGAACAAATCATCTACAGTATTGAAGTAGAAACCGATTCTACAAAACTCGTGGTTTTTCCTGAAGGACAAACTTTTGATCCTATGGAAATGGTAGAATCGCTAGGCGCAGATACTACCAAGATAGAAGACCGGTTTAAACTACTTAAAAAATATAGGCTTACCCAGTTTGACTCGGGAAGTTACAGCATTCCGTCGCAAAAAGTGATTATTCAAGACCGGCAAATCCAAACAGATTCCTTTCGGGTGGAAGTCACCAATGTAAAGGTAGATACCAGCCGACAAAAAATGTACCCCATAAAACCGGCAGTAAAAGTACCGGGAGCTTTTAGTATTCCAAACTGGGTTTGGTGGCTGTTCGCTATACTATTGTTATTGGGAATTGGTTTTTACCTTTTTAGAAGAAGGAAAAAGAAAAAAGAAGCAGAACCCGAATTACCGCCTTATGAACAGGCCATGTTAGCCTTAAAACAATTGGATAACTCCAGTTTGTTAGAAGAGCGGGAAGTGAAAGAATATTACTCCCAACTTACCTTTTCTATTAGGAAATATCTCGATAGAAAAATCTACGATCGTGCGTTAGAAAGTACAACTTCAGAGCTAATCGCCTATTTAGAACTTAAAAAAGAAGCCGGAGAATTAAGCTTAAAAGATAAATCTGTACAAAATCTTCAACTTATTTTACAACGTGCCGATTTAGCCAAATTTGCCAATTCCCGTCCAGATGTAATTACCGCTAAAAGCGACCGCACTAAGATAGAGCATCTCATTAAAGATGTAAGACAGGTAGTGCCAGAACCTTCGGAAGAGGACTTGATGAAGGATGAAAAATACCGAAAAGGAAAACTTAAAAAACGAAGAAGAAATCGGGTAATAACTGTCGTTATTGGAGTCTTGTTCCTTATCATTGTTGCCGTAGTGATATTGGTAAACACCAAAGGTTTCACTTATGTAAAAGATACTGTTTTTGGGCATCCCACTATGGAATTGCTGGAAGGGGAATGGATAAGAAGCGAATACGGCACTCCGCCCGTAGATATAACTACTCCCGAGGTTTTAACACGAAAACAAATAGCCCGAAATAATGAACTACAGGAAATGTTGTTGGGCAGTGAAAGCTTTGCTTACGGCAGCCTCGAGAGCAATTTCTACACCTTATTAATTACCGGTCCGGTAAGCCAGCAAAGTGATTTTGATCTTCAAAAAGCTGTAGATGGAATCTATGAGAGCCTGGAAGCACAAGGGGCAAAAAATATCATCATGAAACAGGAAGAGTTCTCTACTTTAAACAGTGCTAAAGGAGTTAAAGTTTTTGGAACTTTCGATCTTGAAAATCCGGTAACGGGCGGTCCCATTAAAAAGGAATACGCTATCCTGAATTTTGGAGAAAACAACGGATTTCAACAAATAATGATGGTGTTTAATGAAGATGATGAATATGCCGAAGAGATTTCCCAACGAATGGAAAACTCGGTAGAATTAAAAAGACGGGCTAAATAATGTTTGCAAATTATACATTTGAAAATCCAGGATTCTTTTGGTTGTTGCTTCTGCTACTACCGGTAATTGCCTGGTATTTTTGGAAACGCAAACACCAGTCGGCCGAACTTAAAATTTCCAGTGTAAAAGGTTTTAAGGTTAAAACTTCAATTTTAGCGAAGTTAAAGCCAGTGCTTTTTATACTCCGGTTGCTGGCGCTAGCACTACTTATTGTTGCCATGGCAAGACCCAGAACGGTAGATGTTACTACGCAAAGCAGCAATGTTCGCGGTATAGATATTGTGATGGCTATAGACCTTTCTGCCAGTATGCTGGCGCGAGATTTTAAGCCAAATAGATTGGAAGCGGTAAAAGAAGTAGGGATCGAATTTGTTGAAAATCGGCCAAACGATAGGATTGGATTGGTGCTTTTTGCAGGAGAAAGTTTCACCAAAACCCCAATTACCAGCGATAAAGCTATCGTTTCAAGAGCTTTAGAAGATATTGAATACAACAATATTTTAAAGAATGGTACCGCGATAGGTTCCGGTTTAGCGACCTCGGTAAACCGTTTAAAAGATAGCGACGCCAAGAGTAAAGTAATCATTTTGTTGACGGACGGGGTAAATAATTCAGGATTTATAGATCCTAAAATTGCCAGTGAACTCGCTGTAGAATTTGGAATCAAGACTTATACCATTGGCGTAGGAAGTAATGGCAATGCCCTTTCCCCGGTAGGAATATTACCTAACGGAAGGTTTCAATACGGCATTCAAAAGGTAGAGATAGATGAAGCTTTGTTAAAACAAATTGCTACAGATACCGGTGGGAAATACTTTAGGGCGACCAATAATGAAAAATTGGAAGAAATTTATGAAGAAATAGACAGTCTGGAAAAATCGGAAATCGAAGAATTCAGGTATTATAATTATGCCGAGAAATTTAGGCCTTTTGCTTTATTGGCCCTTGGCCTATTAATGTTTGAAGTGATCTTAAGGTACACTTTATTTAGAAGTTTTATTTAAAATAGGAAACATAATTTTAATGTTCATTTTAGAAGAAAAAATATATCTATGGTTCTTGCTACTGTTACCGGTGGTGGTTTTGCTGTATCTTATTCTTAGAATTTGGCAAAGGCGCGCGCGTTCCCGTTTTGCAAAACCAGAACTTCTAAAATATCTAAGTCCTAATCGCTCAAGGCTTAAACCATTTATAAAATTAACCATCTTAATCCTGGCCTTAGGAAGCATCATTATTGGCTTGGTAAATCCTAAAATAGGTTCAGAGCTCGAAACTGTTAAAAGGGAAGGAGTAGATATCGTTTTTGCGATAGATGTTTCCAAGAGTATGGAAGCTGAAGATATCGCGCCCAACCGACTCGAAAAATCCAAACAATTAGTGCGTCAAATTATTGGGAATTTGGGCAGTGATCGCGTAGGCATTATTGCGTATGCGGGCAGCGCGTTTCCGCAGCTACCTATAACGACCGATTATGGCTCGGCAAGAATGTTTCTGCAAGGCCTCAATACCAATATGATTTCCTCCCAGGGCACAGCTATTGGAGGCGCCATAGAATTAGCCACCGGTTTTTTTGATGAAGATCAGCAAACTAACCGGGTCATGTTTATTCTAAGTGATGGGGAAGACCACGAGGGAAATGTAGAAGATATGGCTAAACAAGCCGCCGCCGCCAGAATTAAGATATTCACCATTGGAGTGGGCACCACAAAAGGAGGCCCTATTCCTATTAAAAGAAATGGGGTTGTTCAAAATTACAAGAAAGATAGGCAAGGGGAAACGGTAATCACCAAATTGGAAACTGCTAGTCTCAAAGAAATTGCTAAAACCACCAATGGTGCTTATATTGACGGAAAGGTGACGAGCAATGTTACCGAAAAAGTTCAGGAAGCTTTGCAAAATATCGAAAAAACAGAATTTGAGGCCAAACAATTTGCCGATTATGAGTCTCAATTTCAATGGTTTGTTGGTTTGGCAGTCTTTTTGCTGTTATTGGATATCTTACTGTTGGAACGAAAAACCAGCTGGATTAGAAAACTTAACTTATTCAACGAAAAAAGAAAGACGGAGGAGTAGCACATGAGAATTTTTTCAACAAAAACAGGATTATTAATATTTGGCCTATTGCTGAACTTTTCTGTTATGGCGCAACAACAACAGAAAGGTATTAGGGAGCAGTCGTTAGAATATATGCAAGAGGCAGAAAAGGCAAAAGCAGAAAATAATTTTCCGTTAGCCGAAGCCTCCTATCGCAAAGCTGTTGCCAAAGACCCAGAAAATAATGAAGCCCGCTACAATATGGGCAATTTATATTATACCAGGGAGAACACTCCCGCGGCCGAAAGCCGGTATAAAGAAGCCGCAGAAATTGGACCTGCAAAAGATGAAAAGCATAGGTCTAATCACAATTTAGGGAATGCTTTTATGAAGCAGAAGAAATATGAAAATGCCGTTGAAGCTTATAAAAATGCGTTAAGAAATGACCCGTCTGATGATGAAACCAGGTATAATTTAGCGCTGGCCAAAAAGATGTTGGAACAACAACAGCAAGACCAGGACGAGAATAAGGATGGTGGGGATAATGAAAATAAAGATCAGGAAAACGAGGATAAGCAGAAAAAAGACGACCAAGAGAATAAGGACGGCGAAGGCGATAATGAAGGAGATCAGGATCAGCAAGATAAAGACCAGGAGAAAAAAGAAGGAGATAACGAGCCCGAAGATCAAGAGGAAGGTAAGGGAGATAAGGAAAAGAAAGAGGAAGAACCTGGAGAAGGACAAAAGCAACCACAGCCTACCCAGGGACAGTTATCCCCTCAACAAATACAGAGTTTGCTGGAAGCGATGAACAACGAAGAGCGAAAAGTACAGGAAAAAGTAAATGCCGAAAAACAAAAAGGAGCGCCGGTGCAGTCTGAAAAAGATTGGTAAAATTTTTGATAGTTTGTGTTGAAAATGAAGTGGGAATTGATATTATTTCCATTCCTCCCGATAACTTTTGGGACGCAGCGTAAAAAGCGCAAAGAAACGCAAAGAAGAAATAAACTATACTTTCTAAAAGTAGTACCGGCAGATCCTGCAAGCCCGATAATTATCGGGATCAAAAATCTTATAGGTATTGAAAAGTTCGGAAAAACACCTACAAGGTCCACAAGACCTTGCAGGAATTCAAAAGAATAAAGTAGAAAGATGGAAGTTAAACTTATAGACAAAAATTATAATTTTAAACTGTTTTGCAAGAAAGGATTTTATAAATGAAGTTGAAGTTTTTAATACTTAATATATTACTTCTTATTGGCCTGGGGCTACAGGCGCAGGTGAAGTTTGAAACCAAGGTGAGCAAGAGCAGGCTGGGGGTAAATGAGCGCTTGCGGGTAGATTTTGAAATGAACCAGGATGGCGATAACTTTAGGCCGCCTTCTTTTGACGGTTTTACCGTGGTGGGAGGTCCAAACCAGGCCGTGAGCAACCGCTGGATAAATGGAAATAGCACCTATTCCAAAACCTATTCTTATTATTTGCAACCAAATTCTACGGGAGAAAAAACCATTGCCCAGGCAGAAATTATTGTAGATGGCAAACGCTATAAAACCACCCCAATAGATATTAGAATTACCTCAGCCGTAGATAAACCTAAAGATGGCGACAATTCAGAACTTATCGCGTCAGATAATTTACATCTGGTTGCAGAGGTTTCCAATGCGTCTCCTTATTTAAACGAAGGAATTACAGTTTTGTATAAGCTCTATGTGAGTCCGAGAATTGGTGTAAGTAACTGGCGGGCAATAGATAACCCTAAATACACCGATTTTTGGAGCCAGGAAATTCGAATTAAAGGATTGCGTGCAGAAGACGGAGAATATAAAGGCGAGCCCTATAAATATGTGGTGCTCAAAAAAGCGGTTTTATATCCGCAAAAAACCGGAGAATTGGAGTTGGAACCTTTAACCCTATCGGTTGCCGTAGATGTGCCCAGCGACCGGCGGGATATTTTTGGCGGCCGAGTTTATAAAACCATCAATAAAACCATAGCGGCAGGTACCCGCACTATAGACGTTAAACCTTTGCCCGCCGGGAAACCGGCAGGTTTTACCGGCGCGGTAGGCCAGTTTAGTTTCAACGTAAGTACCACTAAAAAACAACTGGATGCTTCAGAGTCTTTGAAGGCTAAAATTGAAGTAAGAGGTAACGGCAATCTTAATCTTTTTGAATTGCCCGAATTGGTAGTGCCCTCTTCCCTGGAAAAATATGCGCCAGAACGTAAGGAAAATGTAGTCACCAATTTAAATGGAAAACAAGGAACTATTACCGATTCTTATACTATTGTGCCAACGCAAAAAGGAAAGTATCCCATTCAGGCCTTGAATTTTTCTTATTTTGACCCAAAAACGGAAACCTATAAAAGCCTGGCTTCCGAAGAAATTATTATAGATGTAGAAAAAGGTCCTGCCCCCGCACCTGGCAGTGCAATTGCCGGGAACAATAAACAAGCGGTAGCCTTATCTTCAGAGCAGTTTAGATTTATAAAGCTGAACACTAATTTAAAACCGCTTAATCAACAGGCTTTCTTTAGGTCCTGGACCTTTTGGGGTTCGTTATTCCTACCTTTTGCGGCAATTCCGTTATTTATTTTCTTCGGAAAAAGAAAAGAAGCAATCGCAGCAGATGAAACCGGAAACCGACTTAAAAAAGCGAATAAACTTGCCAGAAAGTATCTTTCTGAAGCGAAAAGAAATATTGGCGATCATCAGACATTCTATGAATCGCTGGAGAGGGCAATGCATAATTATTTAAAAGCAAAGCTACATATTCAAACTGCTGAAATGAGCAAGGAACGGATTTTAGAGATCCTAAAGGAAAGAAATGTAAGCGAAGAGACTTCTTCAGCATTTATTGAGGTGCTTAAAAGTTGTGAATTTGCGCGTTATACCCCGGCTTCTAATTCAGCTCAAAAGGAAGATTATGAGAAAGCAGCAAGCGTAATATCAAAATTGGATAAAGATTTATAAGGTATAGACTACCGGGGCAAACCTCGGATTATTAAACACACTAGTGGAAATAAAACAGCCACTTAAATTATATACAAATGAAAAGGCTCATATTTCTTTTACTCTTTGTTTCGGCTTATGCACAAGCCCAAACTACCTTGTTTGAGGAAGCCAACGAGGCTTATTCTAACAATGAATTTGAAACGGCTATTCAAAAATACGAGCAAATTCTGGAAGACGGTAAAACCTCTGTAGCAGTTTATTATAATCTTGCAAATTCCAATTACAAACTAAATAGAGTGGCGCCAAGCATCTACTATTACGAAAAAGCGCTTCAGCTGAATCCTACGGATAAGGATGTGCAAAATAATATTGAATTTGCGCAAAATATGACCATAGATGATATTCCTGTAGTGGAAGAAACGGGACTTGGGAAAACAATTAATCAACTTATTTCTACTTTTTCGTATAATACCTGGGCTTATCTGGCTATTACTTTGTCTGTAATTTTTGTGGTGCTTTTTTTATTGTATTATTTCAGCAGAAAGCCTATTCTGAAGAGAGTATTTTTAAGCACCGCAGTAATCGTTTTTCTGGTGGGGAGCATGTCAGTTTATTTCGCTTTTAAACAACAGGAAAT
>Ga0209414_1000848_pt1 | contig 14835 bp, 13 predicted proteins | sample LakVidmifraction_4_FD_181154 | JGI IMG/M metagenome (GOLD analysis project Ga0209414, IMG submission 181154) | Hypersaline microbial communities from Lake Vida, Antarctica - Brine Hole Two &gt;0.2 micron (SPAdes) (version 2) | ecosystem: Environmental > Aquatic > Non-marine Saline and Alkaline >... | reverse complement strand
CTGCTGCTTGATGTTCTGAGAGATAAACGCGCCGAAGGGAATGATGTCGCGGAACGTGCGGTTTGCCTGCCCTGGGACGGAGTAGTCCAGAAACGTGTCCTTGATGGCGCGCCCAGCCTGTGCATCGGGGATCTTGCCGTACATGTCCATGAACGTGCCAAGTCGCATACGCTGCTCGACGCCCTGCGCAATGTGCGCTGGCCACATCATCAGGTCCTTGGTCTTGGTCCATGACGTGTTGCCAGCCATGCGGGATAGCAGATTTTCGCTGCTGACGAAGTTATCCAGCACGCCGTGGTCAAGGGCGGCGGTCAGGGCGGGGCCGTTCTCAGCCTGCGCCAATAGCTCGCGCGCCTTCTTGGAGCTGCCGCCACTGGCCTTGAAGGCGTTTTCAATGGCCTCCATGCTGCGACTGAGTTGTGTGCGGCGCTCGCCTCCCTTGGGGAGTGCGCTGCCCATGGTCTTCATCAGGTCGCTGTCGAATGCCTCCAGCGATTCACGCAGGGCAATCAAGCCGTCCTTGTAGGCGCCAGCAAGGTCGCCGGGGAAACGTTTGGCGGACTCCAGAATGGTCCTGCGAGAGTCAGGGTTGGCCACGATCTGGCCCAGCGTGCCAGACAGGCGGTTGCCAAAGTTGAAGCCGACACGTGGCAGCACGACACCGAAGGTCGCTGCGGACTTGAAGGTCTTGTTGGCCAGCAACAGCCCCTGGCTGAACCAGTCCTTGCCACGCGGCGGGGTTCCCTTCCATGCCTGCTGTAGCTTGTAAGCGTAGTCGCGCATGCCGCGCTCGGGGCTGCTGGCCATGCCTGCAATGGCCTTATCGACTGCGGCGTTGGCCCCTTCATCCGACAGGTTCAGGGTGTCATTCTTGGTCAGCTTACGAGCGAGTTGCGCCTTCTGCACCAGCCGCCCTTGGTTTGACGTTCTGGCTGCGTCAGCCTTCAGCGCATCAAACTCCAGGTTAGCCCCCTTTTCCTCTTGCATGAAGCGCAGCAGGTCGCGGTTGGTTTTCAGCGTCTTATCGCGGGCAGCCAGCGGACGGTCCACGATGTCAACGTCATTGAAGTAGCTGCCGCTCATCTGGCGCTTGATGTAGTCGTCGTCCGCCTTGGCCCCCTGCTTGTAAGCGCCTGCCTCAATGCCTTCATCCAGGTACGTGCCCATCAGTGAACGGCGGTCGGCAATGGCCTGCTTCACCACGTCAACGCGGCCGCCGTTGTTGGCAATGTAGGCGTCTAGGTCGCCAACGTCCTCCAGCGCCTGCCACTTGGTGCGGTCAGTGACTCCGTTCCTGGCGATGCCGTGGGAAAAGTCACCGACAATGCCGCGCTCAAGCTCGGTCAGCGGCTTGTACAGGCGCTCGACTTCAGCCTGCCCAGCGCGCTGAGCGACATTGCCCGCGCTGGCAGACCGGGCCAGCAGCTCGTCGCCTTCCGCTGGAACGTCCAGGTAGTTCAGCGTACGGCGCGCGCCATCGCCGGTTACCCGTGCGCTGTCCTCCAGCGGCGTACGGATGCTTTCAGGCACTTTGTCCCACGCCTGACCAGCCAGACGCCTGGCGCCAGTAACTGCCTCAGAAACGCCAGGAACGACGGCGTTGGCGTTGAATGGGACGCCTGCACGAAGCTGGCCGCCACGAACGCCAAAGTACGTCAGGGGGTTGGTGAGAGTGCCGCCGACAAGATTGGCGATCTTGGCGCCTGCGGGGTTCTGCATGGGGTCAATCCCAAGCACGTCGCTGGCGGTGACGGAATCTTCTTCCTCCGACAGTTCGGGGATCCAGTTGCCGGGCAGCGCCGCATCGGGAATGGACGACACGGTATCAATCAACTTCCGCCCGGCTGCCCCAGGGCGACCGCGAAACAGGTTGAGCGGGATTTCGCCAACGCCATTGGCCCAATCCAAGAAGGATAGGAATGGGCCTGGGTCAGAGACTGGCGGCGGCATTAGAACAACTCAGGGTTGCGCCCTAGTCGCGGCTGGATGCGGCCGCGACGGAACGGCTCAACCAAGTCGTCTGCCACCTCAAACTCAGCGGATCGCGCAGGGTCAGCGGAGTAGCGATCTGCCTGCGGTTGCGGCTGCGCGGCACGGCGGAACGGTGGCGTCAGCGTGGCATCGGCATCGCGCGGGATGACGGCACCGCCAGACTCGGCGGTTGGGTTCACGCGGTCAAAGCGACCAGCGCGTGCGGCCTCTGCGTTGACATCGTTTTCTGCCATCTTGGCGCGGCTTGGAACATCGCGCTTGTAGGCGTCAGGTACATTCGGCGGGCGTGCTGATGTGGCAGCGGACTCGGCCACTTCCTTAGTTGCGTTTTTGCCAAGCGCCTTGGCGGCCCCCCTGGCAGCCAGCTTGGCGCCTGCCGCCCAGCCGCCGATGCCGCCAGCAACGCCAAGCAGCCCTTCAGCCCAGCCGGGCAATGCGCCTTCCTGCATCTTGCTGGCGACTTCGCCCTGGATTGCATTGTCGGCTTCAGCCTCAGCCTCGGCGCGCTTCATGCCGCGACCGATCATCTGCGTCACCATGGCGTCGTACTCGGGCTGCACGGCGACACGCGCTTGCTCCTGAGTCTTGGAGCCAGCGATGGCGCTGATGATGCCGGGGAGCATGCCGCCAACGCCAGCAAGAATAAGTGGAAGCACCATAGCTAGGGTCCTTAGAAAGCGGGCAGATTGCGGTCGGCGTAGGCTTCATTGGCCGGGGCGGCAGGGGCAGCCGGGGCGCCGAAGGCGGTGGCGCGATTGCCACGAAGCCCTCCGCGCAGTTGCCTCGCAACGCCAGTATCGCCAGTGATCCCCGGCATGATCTGGTTGAGGATCGCTTGTCGGGCGGCGTCGATTTCCAGCCCGTATTGGTCAGCCATGCCCTGGGCCATCTGCGTGACTTCATCAAGGATGGCCTGGACCTCTGGCGCCGAAGCCTCCCCCTCATAGCCCCCCAGCGTGACTGCGGACGCCAGGTCTTTGTACCAGGGCAGGTCTTGAGCGCGGGCGATGGCCCCCTTCAGTTCCTGAACGCGACCGGCAACCAGCGGATCGTTGTTGATGGCGTCCATGACCGGCGCTGCGTTGTCTTGAGCCGATGGACGGCCAAGCTCGCTAGCGATTCCGGCACCAACGCCTGCCGTGGCGGCAATGGCCTGAGTGGCCAGTGCCTTGGCGCGCGGGCTGGCGGTGGGGCTTTCCAGAATCTTCTGGTACATGCTGTTGGCACGCTCCTGCTGCGGAGTCAGGCGACCGGCATCTTCACGCGCATCCTGCGTCTTGGCGCGGCCAAAGTCGTAGTCGCTGCGTTCATTTTGGCGCTGACGATCTTGGAAGCCAGCGCGGCGGGACTCGCTGCGATCAAGCGCATTCTGCTCATCAAGCCGGGCAACGCGATCTGACGCCGCCTGTTTGGCGTTCTCCCCCGATTGGAAGGCGCGGTCTTTGTCGGCGCGGGCAGCAGTAGCCTCACGCTCTTGTGCCGCCATCTGCGCGTAGGACGTAGCCTTTTCACGGCTGACGCGGGGGCCACTGGCAGGGATCACATAAGTCTGGCCATTGGCGGTGTAGGTGGACGGGCGTCGGTACCCGGCGTCGCTCTGCGCAGCGCTCATTATGTCAGTGGTCTGCTGGTTGGTGCGGGCGTCGCCGCCCATGATCGTCACCCGGCCTTGCTTGGGGTTCGTTAAGGTATTGGGGCCCGGCACAAAGTTCCGAAACTTCGTATCCTGCATCGGACCTTGTGCCGTGCCGGTATCCGAGCCTCCCATTTCCGTGCCTTCGCCACCGATCAGTTCCCTGCGGAACATGTCAGCGTCTGACTCCGACTTCTGCCCTGCCGATGTCCATGACCCCTGATCACCGGCCTGCGGGTTCGCCATGCGAGCCTGGAATTGGCTGATGGGAGATTGCGCCAGCGACGCATCGCGGAACGCCTTGGCCTTCGCCTCGTTGACGCTGCGCTTGGCGCGGTTTTGCCCGGTGATGGTGTCGGGGCCGTATCGATCGGTCATGGGATAGTCCGTTTCTTAGTTATCTGTTGCCAAGACGCCAGTTGCCGCTCTCGAACATGCTCTTGATCTGCTGGTCGCCAATGCCGTGGTAGCCGCCGAAGCCACTTGACCTGCCGCCGCCGCCGCCTTGACTGTCCCCGCTTTGACCGCTGCCGAACGGGCTGAATGGCATGCCGACTTGGCCGGACGACGCCTGCGCCCACTGCGCGCGCTGCATGGCGTTCTGGTTCAGTTGGCTGGCGGCATCCATCTGTGCGCCGAAGTTGACCTTGTTGGCCTGTGCGGAAATGTCGCGCGCTGCCGTCTGGTTCTGCGTCTGCCGGGCAGCCATGTTCGCCATGCGACCGCCTTGCAGGCTGGGATCACTGGCTGATGCGCCACCAGCGGCTGCGTTGCCCATCATCTGCTCATTGCGTGCGCCTTCAGCGGCGGCACTCATGTCGCTTTGCTGGGACAGTGCTTGGCTTTGCTGGAATGGGCTGAAGGGAAGGTTCTTGCCGCCCATCACATCCTTGAACCACGATTCGGCATCAGCGTTGCCGGTGGTCGTGGTGGACGCCCCGCCACCACCTGCGCCACCGCCAGCTGGTCGGCCAATGGTCTGCGGGGTCTGGTAGTAGTTGTACTGGCCGTAGGTGGAGTTACGAACGGGAGCGCGGCCGATTGTTCCAGAGCTGCTGGAATAGGTGGGGAATGGCATAGTTAGGACTCCCGCAATTTGCAGACTAGTGAGAAGTTGGCCGTGGTCAACGCCGTTGGGACGCCTGTCGTGGCGATGTTCACCACCAGCATGTCGCCTACGCTGACAGTCGTTTGCCCAAGGTAGTTTCCGCCCTTGTAGCTGTCGACTTCCGTGCGGCGCGTATCGTAGGTCACAGTGTTGGCGGCTGCCCCGTTACGGAACAGGCTCAGCGTGTGGTAGTTGGCCCCCGAACTGCCGGTGCTCGCCGTGTCGCTCACCGCCCATACGTCAGCGATGCCTGCGCCGGAAGCTGTCCAGCGATGATTGCCGCTACCGTGAGTGGTTGTGGCTGGCCCCAGCACCTGCTGTGCAAGGCGCAGGATGTCGTCGCGGATAAGCAAGAGCGCGGCGTTGATGCCCCTCGCCATGTCCTCTGGCTTGGCTCCCGCCTCAAACTCAACGCGAGCGTCTTGGCTGCTGACGCCAACGGGATCAGGTACCGACATCGTCAGCCTCCCCGCTTTGCGCCAGAACGAATTGGGCGTCAAGCACGCGCAGGTCACCGTCAGGGCGACTGCTGGTCATGCGCGCCTGGATGCTGTTCTTCCATTCAATGGGGATGGGGATGCTCAGGACGCCATCAGATACGTCTGTCTGCCCGCTGCCGCTCAAGGCGACAGTCAGGAAGTAGTCGCCGTTGGTGCAGGTGACGCCATCAGGCAGTTGGTCAGCAACGAACTTAGTCACCTGGCTCGGGCTGGTGCTCATGTCGGCGTAGAAGTACACGCGCATGGTGCCGGTTTCGCTGCCGGGGAACAGATTGAGCAGCAGATACGGCGGGTTCTTGCGCGTTTCCTGCCCGCTGCCCACCCACCACTTGGTGCGGTACTCAAACAGGATCGGCCCAAGGTACAGTTCCTGCCCCACCGTGGGGGCGGCGCTGAACGCGACTGCCACCGTGATGGCGCTGGACGTGTTGCTGCTGCTGTACCGGCTTTCGCCAGTCAGCGGGTTGTAGACCATGATCCCGTTCAGCGCTGGCGCGACCGTTGGAAGCGTCTGCGTGACCGGAATAACGGTGGCGGACGGCGAGCCGGTAACGGTGAGCACCGTTTCGGTGGTTGGCGGAGGGCCATCAAAGCTCCCATTGATTCCGAAGTACCAGCTATAGCCGTTTTCATCAGCCAGCATCAGGCGCACTTGGCCGTCAGTGGTGGGGACAATCTTGCTGGCGGTCATGCCCTGGAGGAACGTAATTAGAAACCAGCGTCCGGTGTCAATCTCAAAGCAAGCGGCCGTCTTTGGTGCCGTGTCACCTGCCTGGACAAAGATGAACAGGATGATGCGGTTCTCGGGATCAAAGGCGGTATGGAATTGACGGCGCTCGTCATAGTCCACGTACTCTTTCAGCAGCTCGTCAATTGGCTCGCTGATGGGCTTCGGCACTTCACCGACTACCCACATCCCCTGGCGATCCCAGGCGTACAACTCGCCCTCTACGTCAATGACGCTGCGCTGATTCCAGTTGCCGCGAATGCCTTTCAGCGGGCTGATGATGGCGCCAGCATCGGCGGATGGATCGAAGTTGAAGATCAGGCGCTCAGTGTTGTTGCGACCGAATACGTACAGCGCATCCTTGCGGCCTACGCCGGACGTAACGGTGTCGCTGGTTTCTGCCAAGAAGTCGCGCGCCCAGCGGCTTAGAAAGAAGCCTTCCGGCAGGAAGACGCCAGAGTAATAGCCGCGATTCGGGAAACGCTTGACCACCTTGGCGCTGTAGGGGCCGGTGGATCCCGTCCATGCCACACTTAGCGTCATGGCGGTGGCGCCGGCTACGGCTGAAATCTCATATGCCTTGGTGTCGCCGTCGCGCACCAGCAGAAATCCGGCGCCGTCATCCCATGCCGTGCTGAATCCGGTTCCGGTGATGGCGGTGCTGTTGTTGGTGAAGGTGACGGCAGTCAGCAAATATGGCTCATCGCCTAGCACCCACATCCTGCCACGGTACGGCAAAATGATGGTGCCGAGTGGCGGCCTTTCATTGCTGTAGGTTTCAAGCCTATCTTCACGGCCATAGGCGATGCTGGAATTGAATTGCTGAATCAGGCTGGGGTCGGACATGCCGACCACGACGCTGGTGGCGCCAACGGCGGCAGTCCCTAGCTGGAAAAAGAAGCCGCCACCGACTGACGTGGCTTCAATGACGTACTGATCTACCTTGGGGTCGGTGGTGGTGCGAATGTCGTCGGCAACGCCAATGCCAAAGGTTAGCAGGCCGTTGCCGCCGGAAACGGTGTAGGTAAGCGCCAGTGATGGGTTGCTGACGAATCCGGTGGAGGTGTCTTTGTAGCGGTAGCGGATCAGATGATCGCCGTTACTTAGGCCGCCAGCACCGGCTGTTGGTGCGCCAAGGACGACGGCGGGGGCGGTAATGCCAGCATCAAGCAGGGTGGATGCAATGCCGTTCCACTTCTTGCACACGTCAAAGTTGTTGACGCGGTAGATGTTGGCCTGACTCGTGGCGAGGCAGGCGCGGCTTACTGCGTTCAGTCCGGAAGCGAGCGTGGTCATGGTGAATCAGTTCCGCTGGGGCCACCTTGACGGCGGCGGATGGGGACCACCAGAATGCCGAAGGTGCCGTCATTTGGAAGCGTTGGGGTGGCGGAAACACTGCTTTTGTCAGGGGCGATGGGATAGTTCCCCAGGAACACGCCGTCGCCTTCCTCCAGCGGTACGCTGCCGCGCTTGGCCCACAGGTCATACGAGGTGTCCCAGGCATCTCCGCGAGTGATGGTGACGGTGTAGGGCATTACGACACCACGTACTCTTCTGAAGCCATCACCACGAACCCGTTCAGCGTGGTGGAAACGGTCAGGATAAATCCAGAGTAGGTGTCTGGAATGGATGACCCACTGAAATCATAGACGCACGTGGGGTTGGTTGTCGGCGCCGTTGGCGACGGCGGGCCAGCGCCAACAGTAAAGCTGCTCCACGAATAGATAAGCGGCCCGCTCAGCCCGTCGTAGGTAATGTCCGGCGTGAACGTGACATTGCCCACCACGTATGCCTGCGGGCTGGGAGGTGACGCGGTGAAAAAGTTGATGACCGGAGCGACAGGATTCCCGGCAACCACATCAGGGCGCCTGCGCTTCGGGCCTACGGGGGGCGGCGGGAATACGTCGATGCTGCCAGCGGCCGTCGTGCGGCCATCGATGGTGGCGCCAAGATCGAACGTCAGGAAGTTGCTGCCTAGCCCGGTGGCGGACATGATCTCGTAGATTGCCCCAGACTGCTTGGCGATGGCGGTAGACTGGAATCCTGTACGGCGCTGAAGCTCGCCAGCCTTCAGCATGCGTGTGTTTTGCTGCCACTCGCTGATGCCAGGGGTGGAGTCGACGGGGGTCGTATGCGTCTGGATGCCGCGCCAGATGGTCATGGGGCGGCAATCGCTTCAACGGTGCCGGCGGCAGTATCGAAGATCGCCCAATTCCCCGTCATGCCGCTGTAGTAATTGGCAAGCGTTGTCCCTGACTGCGCGGCAAAGCCGGTCAGGCCAGGGCGGCGGCGCATTTCGCCACCAATGAAGAAAGACGTATTCGACGCAAACAGCGCACCATCACTGGCCGTGTCTGCGGTGTCGCTACGGATGCCCTGCCATTGGCGCATTACGAAGACCGCATCACGGTGCGCCAGTAGTCGGCGTAGTTAGCGGGACGGCCACGGTTGCCGATGCCGCGCGGGGTCTTGATGTTGCCGACCAGCGTAGACAGCGCGATGTCGTAGGCGTCGTTGCATTCCTTCTGTGTTCCGGCAACGCAGTCGCCAAAGTACGCCACGATCTGGCAGTTGATCTGCTTGCGTAGAATGCCAATCCAGGTTGGGTCAACGTCAGCAAGGTCGCTGTCGTCATCCAGCGGCGCTGGGCGAGCGCGGTAAATGTACGCAACCTGTGCGTCTTCGCTGGGGTACGGGTACAGGTGCATGCGGTTGTTGGCGATGGCATAACACCATGCAGCGCGCTGCGACAGGTTGGTGACTGCGTTTTGCAGCTCCCACAGGCGCTCAACGCTGACGGCGCCAGCCATGTATGGCCAGCTCTGCCCATTCATCAGTCCCATGAACTCGTAGGAGTTCGATTCCATCGCGTAGTTGTCGAGCGACAGGACGTAGCTGTAGCTGCCGGTTTCACCGCCCCATCCAGCGGACAGCACCAGATTGGTGCCATCAGTGCGTGCCGCCACGGCAATGAGTGGCTGGCCGTTGATGTACAGCCGACCATTGGCTGCCCATGTCGGGAACGTCCCGCCCGTCAGGACGCACGTGGTGGCGTCCTGGGTAAGTGCGATGGTACCGGTCTGGTACGGCTCCTTGATCGACAGGTAGCCACGGCGAGTGTACCAGTTGCCGTTCGCCCCAACGTCCTGCGCCAGCTTATCCAGCGCATCGTTGACCGCTTGCTTGATCTTGGTGTCAGCCTGTGCGCCGGGCTTGTTGTGCGCCATGCGGCGAGCGTACGCCCACAGCTCACTGGCAACCACGCTGACGCCCGTGTTGACTGGCGTCAGCGCCAAGTCCACGCCGGGGCCGGTGACGCCTGATGCGCCAACGGTAAGCGAGCTGGTAATGGTGGAGTAGCCGGACTTGGTGACGGTCAGCGTGACAGTGCCAATGGATGGGTCAGTCTTCCACGCCCCCCACAGCCCGCTGGCGTTGGTCGGCAGGCTGGTGATGTAGCCGGAATAGGACAGGTACACAGTCGCGTCTTCCAGCGGTGTCCCCGATGCGTCTTCAATGCGGCCATCATTGGCGGTGGCGGTGAAGCTAAGGATGCCAGTGGTTCCAGGCAGGCCATCGATGGTGGCCACGTATTCCTGTAACCATGAAAAGGTTGGGTCAGCCGTACGGAACAGCTTGAGCGTGTAATTGCCATTAGTGGCCACAAGCGCGGCGGGAATCAGGATGTCATACACGCCAGGGTTATTGGCGGCGCTGACTTCAGTAATGGTAAGCCCGGTAACGCTCAGGTTGCCAGTTGTGCCGTTGGAAAGCTGCCGCGTGAAGTCGCCGTTAACCAGTCCGGTGACGAAAGTCCCTGCTGGCGTTTGTACGACAATTGCATCACGGAACAGGACACCGGTCTTGACGTACACAGGGGTCATTCTTGCACCTTACGACAATGCCCCATCCGGCGATCCGGCATGGGGCGTGTACTTGTCAGAATTAGAAAATCGTCAGGCGAACGGCGACGTTTTCGTCAACGCCAGCCGCAGATTCCAGCGAAACGCCGATGCCGCCACCAGTGATGGAAACATCGTCGCACTTCTTGGCGGTGGTGCTGGTGCCGATGGCGACCGAGGCGGCGATGGCTGCGGCGGAAATGACTTCCGCATAGCCGCTGCCCTGCACCAGGAAGATGTCGCCAGCCACAAGATCAACCTGCGCGCTGTGACAAACGCCAAGCACAAGCACGTCGTTGGCGGTGGTGCCGGTGGTGGCGGTGGTATTCGGGATGCCAGTAACGGCAGCCGAAGCGACGACCACGGCGCGGCCCATGGTGGCCAGGGTTCCCAGCGCCTTGACGATCTTCCAGCGGTTGCCGTTGATCGTATAGATGCGGCCAAGGTTGACGCTGTAGAGCGAGGTGAAAGCGGCTGATGCCTTCTCGCCGGGGAGGAGGCCGAGGGGATTGGTAGTAGCGGGCATGTGATGTTCCTTTGCCTTTCAGGGGCCTTGGGGACAGCGGAATGCCGTCCAACAACGCCAATCCCCACCATGTCAGGCGACAGGTGGGGTGGCGGGTCAGGGTTGACCACCGATTACGGCACGTACTGGTCCCAGCACGCCTGGTAGCGCGGGTAGAACTGAATCTGGCCGCTGATGATGGCGGCGCACTTCAGTGCCAGCGTGTTCACATCGAAGTGGATGTGATGCTCAATCAGGTCAGCGTGATCGACCTTGGTGCTGCTGGTGTTGAAGCCGCTCGGAATCGCTTCGCGGTCAACCGTATTCAGGATCGGCTGACAACGGAAGGTGCACTGGTCAGCGTTGATGACCAAGCCGCGCCCGGTCTTCATGCTCTGATCCTGGTACCACCACAGACCGGCATGGAACAGCATTCCCGACAACTTGAAGCCGGTGCCGTTCTTGTCGACGGCTTCGCTTCCGGGCGTCACGAAGAGCGTCTGCTTGTTGCCAAGGGCATTGCCCATCGCAATGTAGTCGGTGAAGTTCAAGACGCCGAAGGACGGCTTGTACGATGAATCCTGATTGGCGAAGCGAGCCGCGCGACTGGCGGTGTATTGGCTGTAATTCAGGATGTTGCCAGCAAAGGCGGTGGCCTCAGCATTGACCATGCTGCCCTTCCAGGCATCGCCCTTCACGCCGTCCACGCCAGTGATGCCGCCGAACTTGATCGGCAAGCCGCAGTAGTTCGCAGTCAGCACCGGAGCGCCGCCGACTGAAACTTCCAGGTCGGTGACAGCCGGGGTCAGGCCAGTGACTGCGCCAGTATCCGGGTTGAAGCCTTCCAGGTCGTACGCGGTCACAGCCTGAGCAACCGTGTGCTGGGCAGAGGCGCCCGGCAGGAAGGTCGGGATGCCATCCAGCGGCAAGCCGTCGCCAGTGTAGGCGGCGCTGTTGCAGGTCAGGATGAGGCCGTTCAGCGAGAGGTCGCCGTTGGTCATGATCGCCTTGAACATGCGCGGGACTTTCACGTCCGCGATGTTGACAAGCGCCTGTGCGCCGAAGTTGCGGCGAAGCTCACCGAAGTTGACGCCAGTTTCCACGCTCGACTGCGCCCATTGCTGGACCCAGCGTTTGTCGTGGACATGGTTGGTGAAGCGGGACGAACGGTCATCGCCGTCCGCGCTGATGCGCGGGGCAAACAGACCGGCTTCAATGACGCCTTCAAGGGCGGTGCCGCCCTGCTGGCGTTCCATGCGGCCCTTGTTGAAGAGGTAGGACAAGAAGGGGTTGTTTTCCACGACTTCATCAGCCGCGCCCTTTTTGTAGTTGTTGATGGCAGTGGCCGTCAGGCCGTCGAAAATACCAGACATGGGATGTGCTTTCTAGGTTTGGTTGTTAGCGAGGAGCCTGTTCGGCTTCGATCTCGCGGAGGTGCTGGAAAAACTGAGGACTGCCCTTGGAAACCCCATTTTTGCCAGCCCAATCGGACGTGGCATCGTAAGGTGACTTGGTGGCTCTTGGAACGACATCACGGGTGATGGAAGCCTTGCCCTTTGCAAGTTGCTGCTGGTTAGCTGCGACACCGGCACGAATGCCAGCCTCCCCAAGCTGTTGCTCCAAACTCGCAATCTTCGATGCCAATGAACGGTTCTGTGCGTAGACGCCCACGTGGAACTTCGCCATTTCGTAGGCGTCATCCGTTCCGCCAAGTCTTTCGATCATCTCCATCATGGGCTCTTGGAACTCCTTCATCACGGGGCCAAGAACCGGGTCATCCCTGTCCCGCTGGACGGATACCTGCGCTTCCTGCTCCATCTGCTTGGCTTGCCAGAATTGGTTCAGCATGGGCTGAACGAACTCAGTAAGCGCCTGACCGGGGTTCAGCGCCATCTTGCGCTGGAATGCCTGGTTGTGGTTCTGGAACTGTTCGATGGCGTTCTGTTCGTCCTGGCTCAGCGCGCCAACGATGGCGTCGCGCTGGGAGTCGCGCCACATCTGGCTCTGCTCGGGGGTCAGGCCGTCAGGCGGCTTGGACGTACCCAATCGGGCAAGCTGTGCGCGAACGATGTCGGCCTTGGCTAGAATCGGCTGGAACTTGGCCTGGTGCTCTGGATGGCGGAAGTCATGCAGCGCCAGCTTGTGCTGGTCGGCAAGCCGCGTGGCATGCTCCCGTTCCTGCTGGAAGCGGGAAATCTGACTGCGCATTTCCTCCTGCTGACGGCGGGCGTCAGACATTTGGCGCCCCCACGATGACTTCTCATCGCGCAGACGTTTGAATGCCTCCGGGTCAATGGCCTCGGGCTGTGATTGCGTGTTTGCAGCAACAGATTTAGAGTTGTCCAAAGGCGGCTGCTTGGCCGGATCTGCGGGCGCACTTTCATGCGGCGGCTTGTCGGCTGTGCTTCCGGCACCGTCTACCGGCGCGTCCGTTTGGCTGACCTCTGGCGGGGCAGTTACCTGCGCGGCCTGAGAGTCGCCACCCGAAGGGGCGGTGTCCTGCGTGCTGGGGTCAGTCTGTACGGGGTCATTCATGAATCAACTCCTGATTGACAAAAATTGTCAATCGCTTTGCCTAACGGGAGTCCAGCGGAATGCTGGGAGTGCCATTAGGCTGGTAGTTACTTGGAAATGATGTCGAATCCGCGCCGCTTGCAGGCTTCGATGGCCTCATTGCGGGAGCGGAAGCAGTTCTCTGGCGACCGGGTGCAGGTGGCGGACTGCTCTAGCTGGCTGAAGTAGCGGCCGCGCCCACCGTTTTCTCGCTCCCAGCCGGTGTCCAGCGATGCGGCTGAGACGCTGGTATGCAGGCCGTTGCCGAAGTACCGGCTTACCTTTTCAGACCTGCAATTCGGGCACGGCTCATGCGCGGCGTGGACGGAATGCGACTGGTCCCATACATGGTCGCAGGCGAGGCATATGGTTTCGTATTCGGCCATGAGGTTCCTTATTGTGCAGCGCCAAGCGCAGCTTGTTCCTTGCCCTGGTCTGGCTCAGCGGTTGGCTTGGGAGCGTTTGCCCCAGGGGCCATGCCGGGCGGGGGCATTGGTGGGTTTAGCATCATCTGCGTCTGGAAGTTGGACATTTCGACCATCTTGGAGCGGTATTCGGCCATGGCGGTCTGCGCCTTTTGGTCGTAGCGGTTCAGCCGCCCGAATAGCTCAATTATCTCTGCGTTGAGCGCCTGACCGGGGGGCGATCCGGCGACTACCGGGGCCATCGTCTGCATGTAGAACGTGCAGTTTGAGACTTGCGCCTCATGGTCCACGGTGCGCATGCTGCCAGCTACGATCTGGCGGTTGGCGCTGTAGATCCAATCCTCCAGCGTGACGATGCGCGGAGGGCCCAGCTCAGTTTCGAGCTGCACCGGGTCAGGCATGGGGGGCGGGGCAGGAGGCGGCATGCCCGGCATCAGCGGCATGGACATCGACTGCTGCATCATCATCTGCGCATTCATCAGCGCCTCTTGCATCTTGGCGTTGACCGCCTGCATGCGCATCAGCTCATCCTGCTGCTTCATCGAATCGTCGCCAAGCTCGCCCCACAGGGCGCCTAGCTTGTCGCCAAACAGCCGCCCAATGTCCTGCGGCGACATAAGGAAGCGGGCGGTGAAGGACAGGCTGTAGACGACGGAGTCAAAGAAGGTCTGGAACTGCTTGGCCATGTCATCGACGCGCGTCATGCTGCGCGACTTCTTGAAGTCCACGTCGGCGGCAGTGCGAAGCTGGTTCGTGTCCTGGCCAGAGCGCATCAGGTCGTTTAGCCCGCTGCCGTCTTCAAAAGCGCGGTTGATGATGCCCCACGCCTTTTCAAAGCCCGGCATGTCGGTGTCCATGACCAGCGGCTGAAGCATCTTCCGCACGTCAGGATCGGTGACGCCATTTGGGACCTCGATGTCCATCACGCCGTTGTCGGAGTCAACCGCCATCTCCAGCGCGGTATCGCCCATCTGGATGCCCTTGATTTTCACGCGGGCAAAGTGCGACTTCCACGTGCGCTGGATGCGGTTCACGTAGGACGTGTAGACCCAATTCATCGCCTTGATGTGGCACAGCACCGGCTTCAGGGTCGCCACTGGCCACAGCTTTTCTGGCTGTAGGCGGAAGTCCAAGATGCGGCAGGGCCAGGCGTCAATCTTGAAGAATGGGATTTCCCACTCCGTCATGTACACTAGGCGCCCCTCAGCCATTACGTACTTCATTGGGCTGTCGTCGTACTCGGATTTGTCGCCGTACTCCGTGTCGGCAGACACCTTGCAGTAATTGTGCAGGCCGGTGCGTAGGTAAAATTCGTAGTATTCGATGATGTCGCTGTTGGCTCCGGTCCCCTTCAGCTCCTTCACGTCAAACAGCGCGGATGCCTCGCCGGTTTCTGGATCGGCGGGGATGCTGCGCTCAAACTCAAAGCGGGGCTTAGTGCGACGGCGGCGAATCCAATTCACCTCCTCCATGCACTTGGCGTCAGGATC
>Ga0209414_1000847_pt1 | contig 14837 bp, 18 predicted proteins | sample LakVidmifraction_4_FD_181154 | JGI IMG/M metagenome (GOLD analysis project Ga0209414, IMG submission 181154) | Hypersaline microbial communities from Lake Vida, Antarctica - Brine Hole Two &gt;0.2 micron (SPAdes) (version 2) | ecosystem: Environmental > Aquatic > Non-marine Saline and Alkaline >... | reverse complement strand
TTTATAAATAGAAGTGGTATATGTTGCTGCAATAACATACTGCGTAGTTGCACCAGCAAATACCTGACCGCCAATCAAATTGATTGGTTTTAGGCCGTATGGGCCAGAAATTACAGGGTAAGCCATATATAACTCCTAATTAAAATTAATTACCTTTGCCAAACGACGTTGAAGACTTCCGTTCACTGAACAGCGGCATCCTCGGGTCATTCTGGCGCATTAAGTTGTTGTCCACAGATGCAATCTGGTTCTCCGAATGTTGCTGATAGTAAGCATTACGCTGGGCTACCAACTCTTCCGGGGTTTTACAGAGCAACAACCCACCGACTTCAACATTGTCCTTAAAGCGACTAGCTGGGTCGATTAGCAGTTGGAATTTAGGTTGTTCTTCGATCTTTACAGGCTCCCAGCCTTCACGCAGCTTCGCGGAAAGGTTACGTGGGTCAGCATTATTAAGAGTCGAAACACGAATCCATCTGTACGCAAATCCGGGTTGCTTATCAGGTTCAGGGAGAAGCTCAGGGGGAGTCCACTGCTTAGGACGTTCCTGCACGGCACGCGTTTCAAGTTCACGAGTAAGTTTGTTTTCAGCCATTATTGGCCTCCATTTTCATAATTTCACGGGCATATTGCTCAGGCGTTAACCCAAGCCGCTTGGCAATGCTCAACTGCGACTGCTTTAGCACGATCTTTTTGGAGGAAGTGCTACGGGTTGCAGAAGCAACTACCGTGGACGGCTTTTCTGTGCGCGAGGCAGGTTTCCCTGACTGCGGAGACTCTTGGAAGTAGTCCGGGAAGCGTTGACGCATGGTGCTATCAACCTTCTGCCAGTAATCGTCGGTGGACGTAAAACTGTTACCGTACTGTTTGACCAGCTTTTGGTGTAACCCGAGTGCAAGACTGGTCATCTCCTCGTCCTGACCGAACCATGTATTGTGCTCTTGCCACACAACAGCCCTCGGGTCAGGACGAGCCACTTGGGCTTCTGGAACACGTTGTACCTCATTTTCTTCCTGTTGTAAAGAAGGAACGTAATCTTTCGCCTTTTGTAACTTAAATTGCGCAGAATTTAGTTTTTCTTGCGCATCTAGCAACTTATCGGTATCCCCTGCATCATAGGCTTCTCGGTACTCACGTTTAGCAGACTCTATCTCAAACTCTGCGGCAGATTGATACGTTTGTACGTACGACTTTTCACCTTCGTAAAGCTTACCTTTAAGTGATTTATTTTCCGCAAGGATGCGCTTGGCAAAGTCTTCTGCGGCACCACGCTCACGCAAGGCTTGTTCTTTCTCCCGGCGCTCGTCATGCCACACTTTTTTCATTTGCTTCAGGCGAGTCTTAACCTTCTCGGAGTAGTCCTCCAACTCGTCTTGCTCTAACTCGTTAACAATTTGTTGGGGTAGCGGCGCACGCCCACGATCTTCCGCAGGGGTATCATCCTCGATATCAAAATCAATATCCTGTTTATCTTCTGTTTCCCCATTTGCTTTAAGCTCCTTCTCGTCAGGAAACTCAAATTCAGTTTTTTCTATTGCCATGTGTTTCTCCTTTATGCGCGGCTAATGCCACGGGGGTCAGCAACAACTGCTTCAATCGTGTCATCGTTTAACAGTCGGAATTCCCGACCGTGAATTTTCAAACGTGTGCCGCTATTTGGGCGGGCCAACACAAAATCACCTTCTTTACACCACGGGCCATTAGGAAACTTCTTCTTATCTTTATAGCAATCTGGGCCAAGCTTTACAACAAAAAACACAGTAGCTAGTACTTCCTCAAACCGGCGTGTTTCATCCGCTTTGACAATACCGCTTTCATATTTTTCTTCCGCTTCTGGTAGGGCCACAAGAATGTGGTACCCAACAGGTTCTGGTAACTGCTTTGCTTTCTCTTCTACCTTTTCGGGTAGGTGGGATATTTCTCCAATTGCCGTAGAAATAAGAAGTTCACTCATCGTTGTTGCGCTCCATCTGGTCTGCGAGGTCTAAAATAAATCCTTCTGCGATGGATAGTCCCCGAATCTCCCCGCACATTGCGCGATACTCTGCGTAATCCTTTGCAGCACAAGTCCCTATAGCATGGGCAAGTTGTGCCTGTTTTTCATTAATTTTGGTTTTAATGATTTCCAGTGTTTTGTCCACTGTTTACTCCTTATTTGGTTTAGCTCTTTCCTGTGTTTGCATACGGGTTTTAGCAACGTCCATCCCCATACGAACTCCTGCTTCTTCCTGACGCGCTTGCAAGTCTGCTTTATCTTTAGCGGTTTTAGCGCCAACCTGCATACCGGCAATCTCTAATTGAGAGGCAATGCGCTCTTCTTCAATACGGATCTTATCAACTTGTGCCGCTGCCTCAATTTGCATTTTTTTCTCTTTAATATCCACCTCTTTAGCTTTAAGCTGCAGTTCTTGCTGTTGCATCTGCACCAACGGATCTTGCGCGGCTTGTTGCGCTTGTCGCTGTTGGGCTTCTGCTGAGTCTTTCTGTAGCAGCTTAGCTGCCGCCATTGCCATCATGCGGCTAATTTCAACTTCCATCTCTTCAGGAATCGAGTCTCCATCCTCGTAGTTAGGCAAATCAATTGGAACACCCAACTGCTCTTCGATCTGTTTGCGGTACTCAAACGCCGTATGTTCTGCAATGTGCGCTTGCATGGCCGCTGCCATCACATTCGCTTGCGGGTTTTGTCCAACTAGCTGCATAATTTTTGGATCTTGCATGGCCGCTACGTGGGTCTGAATATGGGCTTGATGATCTTGATACAAAAATGCTTTGACCGGCTTCATATTTAGAATAGCCATGTTCTCGGACACCGGATCTTTTGGCTTCTGATCTTCCGAGTTTGGAACTAACTTACCAATGTTTTTAATTCCTAGTACTTCAAGCATCTGACGGTTCAACTCCACCATGTCGTAAATCTGTGGGTTGGTCTGGGCCATCTGCATGACCGCTTGATACTGCACAACCTTCTGGGACATGGTTGCAGCGTTAGGATCAGAAACAGGAATTACATCTACTGTGTCGTAGTCCTGCTTACGGGCACGGCGACTTCCTTCTTCTGGCTCATAGCTATATTCCGTCGGGGCGTATGCAGCAATGATGCCTTTCAGAAGTTTGAACTCCTGCTTCATTGCGAAGTGAATGCGTGCCTGAACTGCGGACATCACTTTCAGTTGTCGCTCAAGCAATGCCAGCGTTGTACCCACCGGAGCTTGTGCCGACATATCCGAGACTTGCAGATCCGCAGCGGACGCGAAACGACGGCCTTCATCCACGATCTGATCCATCAACCCCTTCAAGACCATCGAAGGTTCTTTGTACGGCAACACCATGATGTTGTCTCGAATAGTTCCCGAAGCCACGTCAACGTCACGGAACTCGCCCGGGGAGATGGGTGTGTCATCTCCTTTAGTACGCATTCCTTTAGTTTTCAAACCGCCGGGCAGATTGCTCAACGTACCTGCATCTACTAACTGACGCAAGATCGAAGTGCCACTCTTAGCGTACGCGCCGATCAGATGAATTAGGCCAAAACAGTAGAACCCAAAGCCCGGGATATATCCGTAGTGAACAAAGTGGGCACGCTTCTGCTGCGTCTTATCATCAGGTTCCCAGTTGCGACGGATCGCCAAAATGTTCTCGGTACCCTTCTCAATCGTGACAATGTAAGGAAGCGCAATACCGTCCGGGTCTTCATACCCTTCCAAGTCTAGATCAACCTGCATCTCAAGAAGCTTAAACCGGTCATCCGAAGTAGCACGAAAGCCCATCTTCTCGGCAATCTTCTTCTCTACTTCATCCAGCGTGTTCATCGGCTCACCCAGATCAACGTCGCGATAGAACCCGGATACTTGGAGTTTTTTCAGTTCGTTCTCGGTCTTACGCATTACGTGCGTGACACGTGGGGAGGTCTGCAGATTTGATGCACCATATGGTACGACCACATCTTCTGCGGGAACAAAAAGAGATACCTGCCGATCCAACGACGGATCAAAGTACACCTTCTTGAACGCGTTACCAGACAGGCCCAAGCCCCACAACATGCGCTCATGCTCGGCTCTGTATTCAGTCATTACTTCGGTAAGCTGATAGTTCATGTCGTTCTGGACACGCTCGGCTGACTCTTTCTTAGCCGCAGTCTCTTTGCCGATAATCTGTGTCTTAACCGGCCCAGCCGCAGGAAAGGTCGCCATGATAGTCTCGGCTTGAAACTTGACCAGCGATTCTGCTAGCAGGGGGTGGTACACGCCACACGCGCCTTCCCACGGCTCACTGCGCTCTTCGAGTTTCATACCCAACAACTCAAGCCCATCCACGTAGGTCTGCATCCAATCTTTGCGACTAGACAAATCGTCCTCGTAGTCCGAGACCAATTCACTAGCGAGACTCTGTAATACATCTTCGCTCAAAACCTCAGCAAGATTGCCATTAAACTCATCCTCATCCTCATCCTCATCCTCATCCTCATCCGCATCATTGAATGGCTCGATCGCAATCTCAATCTCGAACTCAGGCTCATCTGCGCCCATGCCCAACCCATTTAGCCCTAACGGGGCGCGGTTTAGTGCTTTATCAATCGCCATATTTGTTCCTTAGTAATACGCTTTTCTGCGTTTAAACTCTTTAACTTCTTCTGGCTCGTCCAAGACAGAGCGAATGTACCCACCGTTCCTAAAGCGTTTTATTGCGAGGGACACCGAGTCCACATAGTCATCGTGTTCCCCACCGGGGAATGATGCCACCTCGTCAATTACTTCCTCGGCCCATCGGGTTTCTGGTGCCCAGATGCGCTTACTTGCGAAAAGATCCGATACCGCATTTAACCGGCTGATCTTGTCATTACCTTTACCCGGCGTGAACTCTTGCACCGAGATACCCATTGCCCGCATCTCATATATTAGTGGCGCACCACTGGCCTTCTTCTCAATAATAACCGAGTCTGGCTCCCACTCCCTATATTCCTCAATAGCCCGCTTTTTTAGCTCTGGAAACTCCATTCGCGCCCTAAAGGCATTTAACAGGATGATATTAGCCTGCATTAACCCTGTCTCATCCGGCTGGTAAAAGATTCCCCACGTAGTACATGCACTATAATCCGCCCGGTTGTGTTTTTCAAACGCCGTATCCCAGCTTTGTAAGACAAATTCACACCGTGGGGGGTCCGCTTCTTCCCATGTCTGCCACCATTCCCGCTTCACAATAGCCGAAGTCTCAGAAGTAGGCTGCTGCATGTACTGTGCCATCCATTTCTGGTTGGGTAATTCGTTTTTTAGGGCTTGAAGCTCTTTTAAGTCCCAGAATTCAGGCCAAAGTGGGTTCCCAGACGGTAAAATAGCCGGAAATTCGATCACCGTCCACTCATCCCCATCTCTGGTTGCCGCAGACTTCACCACCTGCCCCGTCAAGTCCTTCTTTGACCATCGTGTCATCACGATAATAATGGCCCCACCCGGTTGCAGACGTTGCCGTGGGCCTGATGTGTACCACTCGTAGGTCTTGTCGTATACCTCTGGGTTAATCTCAGCTAGGGCCGCCTCTTGCTCACTGTGTGGGTCATCAATAATCAGAATATCCGCGCCCTTACCGGTTACCGCACCCCCAATACCAATAGCAAAGTAGTCACCACCCTTACTAGTATTCCATCGACCCGCTGCTTTTGAGTCTGACTGAAGATAAGTGTCAGGAAAAATGCTCTTATACACATCAGAGTCCACCAAGTTACGCACTTTACGACCAAAGCCCACCGCTAATTCAGCAGTATGGGAGGTCTGGATAACCTTTTTGTGGGGGAAGTTCCCCAGAAACCATGCTGGTAACAGGTAAGAAGCAAACTCAGACTTAGTATGCCGTGGGGGCATATTAATAATTAACCGCTTTATCTCACCTCGGGCTACCTGCTCGAACGCATGTGCCATCTTCTTGTGGTGTGCGCCATCAATAAACGACGGCCAGACCTTATGGACGAATGCCATAAAGCTATGTTTTGCCGCATCTGCTGCTTTTCGCTCTGCCAACTCCTCTAATAGCTCCGCCACCTTTATTTGAACTTCTTGGGGGAGCGATGTGAGAAGGGTAGGGTTACTCTTCAGGCTCTCCAACAAGTTCTGGTTCTGGTTCTGGTTCTGGTTCGGGGTCATCTAGGGCAGCAAGCTCCGCGTCAAGGTCAATCAGGGGTTTAGGTCTCGCTTCGTTTTCTATAACGTCCGCATCTCCCATGTACTTCTCCAAGAGCGTCACTAACTCGCCTTCAAGGTCGGCAGTGGCTTTTTGTTTTACGGTAATCTCAAGCTGGTCGCTGAACAAGTTCACACCACGGCGCTTGCCAAGCAATTCTAACGCCTTTAACCGCACCTTGGGGTCTTCGTCTTCAGTCTCTTCAAGAAGCCGGTTTGTTACGTAATTAGCAATGCGGCGGTTGGCCCCAAGGAACTCGTGGTCGTAGTGCGAGAGCATGGCCTCAAGCTTGAGGATGGCACCGGGTGGGGTTTTCGTTATAGAGAGGGGGCGTTGCTCAGCAAATATTTCGTGGGCAACATTACTATCTTCTTGCGTGAAGTCCACTTCACCACCGGCAGCGATCAAATCACGGAGCGTCGTGCATGCGGCGGCTGCTCGTTCACGGAACTGCTCAACTTCCTCTGGGGTGACATCAAGAGGCAGCGGTATCCCGACTTCAGGTGTGATGATCAGGGGCATATTAAATTGTGGTGTTCAGCTAGGCTGATGTACTTGGTGTTGGTGTTCATTTGTTACCAACAGAACGGAATATACCATTAAGAGATAAAAAGGCAATAAAAATATACCCCCCGGGGGTGGGCGATTTGAAACATGACGGGGGGTGTTTCTATATAGGAACACATGTATGTGTTGCCAGAAAAACAATAGGGGGTGGGGGTATTCGTATGGAAATGTGGATTTAATGTGTAAAACACAGCACTAGTAGGGGGCGGGACTCCTATGCCATACAGCGGGGGTTACCGGGGCGGTAGGGTCGCGCCATGCCAATTCTTAGGTCATACATAATACTTGACAAGCGGAAATGTTTATGGTTTAATACTTATACGGCAATCCAGCCGATAAAGGGGCCATTAAAATGACAACTAAACAACACAAAGCGGCAGCAACCCATGACGTTGACGTATTGATAGCACTGGCCGCAGAGGCAGGTTTCCACGCAAACGGTATAACATCCATATGTGAGGCCGTCTCTATAATTACGCGTGACCTATATTTCAGGGGCGTAAAAATCGGACGTTATAGCTTTAAAGATGCATCAAAATGCTGTCCACTCGCGGCAGCGTTTATTACTAACCGTTTCCCGCACGCCGATGCCGTGTCCGATAATACCGTCTCTGTCACACTGTCCTATTTTCGCAAAGCCGTAGAGACAGGTACCGATTATACGGAAAACCCGGCACGCAAAGCGAAAGCGAAAGCCACGAAGGTACCGGCTGCCGATGCCGATGCCGATGCCGATGCCGATGCCGATGCCGATGCCGATGCCGATGCCGATGCCGATGCCGATGCCGATGCCGATGCCGAAGGAGCTTTCGTACTCTCGATTAAACGCAAAGCGACAATTCGCAAAGCGGCATCAGATATTCGAAAATTTGCTAATGCATTGAAACAGTCTGAAGGCTTGCATTTGCTTGCTGCAATGCTAATCGATGTCGTTGATCAAATTGATGCCGAATAGATAATATATAATACGAATCACCCGCACCATACACCCTGCTTTGGCAGGGTTTTTTATTGCTTAAAATTTTGTCGGGAACTGGTGTCAATGCGGTAGGAGGGTGGGCGAGTCGCGCCTGTGTAGGAGGGTGGGCGAGTCGCGCCTGTGTAGGAGAGGAGCAGGCACGCAGTCGGCGCGGGCGTGAAACCAGTTTTTTGGGCACGAGAGCAGGGTGAGCGTGAAACCAGTTTTTTGGGCACGAGAGGGGACGCTTTTCTTAGGTCAGACTTAATAATTGTCATTTTGATATTTGTTCATAATGTTCAAGGATTTAAGCACTTTTGAACAAACCTTTGAACAGCCAAAACCCGCATGGATACTGGGCTTTTTATGTTTTTCTATTAGTTTGTTCAAATGTTCAATGAAAATATATATACGGACGCCAAATTTTTTTTTTACTCACACACCACGCTCATTTTTGGTGTGTACCTAGCTCTTTCCGTGTTCAGTCTGGCGGCTGTACTTTCATTGAACATTTGAACAACGGACAAAACACACCCCAAAACCCGCATGAACATTACCTAAAAGCTCTGTTCCAGTTTTTTGAACATCTGCACAAAACCCTTCATTCCTTGAACAAACTCCCCTCATTTTGCCTATTTTTTAATCAGTTGCCCTATAACTACACAGAATCCTGCTAATAGGGTGTGTTCCGATACCTAGCAAGATTTCCCGCGATCCCGCTTTTACTAAGTGTACACAGAATTCCGCTAATAGGGTGTGTTCACACGATGTGAAAGCTTGACAAAGGGAAAGTAATAGGGTATAATGTAGTCAAGCTGGTAGAACAAAACAAACAGCGAAACCTTAAGTCTGACTTAACCTTGGAGATCAAAATGACAACGAAACCTAAGTTCAAAAAACCTTCTGGATACCTTATATATCGTGGCCCGTCCATGCTCGACGGCAAGCCCATTGTCGTTGTGGCAATAACCAAAGAGTCAAAGAATAGCAAGACTGGCAACATGGTGCAAACGTACATTATGACCGACAACGGTATGAGTCCAGCCCAAAGTGCCAAAGAATTAAGCGATGTTTCGGTGTGTGGTGATTGCAAGCACCGGCGCGGTATGGGCGGTTCCTGTTACGTTATTCTTTGGCAAGGCCCACGCCGTGTTATGGATGGGGTAATGCGTGGGATTTATCCGGATGTTTATGCAGATGGTGTTTTGGCAGAAGCAGTAAGAGCCCGTAAAGTCAGGCTTGGCGCGTACGGTGACCCTGCTGCGGTTCCTGCTCATGTGTGGAAAACACTGCTATATAGCGCAGCAGGACACACCGGGTACACGCACCAGTGGCAATCAGGCAAGGCCGAACACGTTAAGCAGTGGTGCATGGCAAGTGTAGATACACCGAAAGAAGCCGCACTGGCAAGGATATACGGATGGCGCACGTTCCGTGTACGTCAGGCCGATGGTACGCCAGAATTCAGCCACGAAATAATTTGCCCCGGATCCGCAGAAGCGAACAAGCGTTTGACATGCGATACGTGCATGGCCTGTAGCGGTGGCGGGAATAGCAAAAAAGCAAGCGTGACTATTGTCGTGCATGGCCCATTAAAAAACAGTTTTGCTGCATCACTACAAACATTAAGTCAGACTTAATAAAGGAGAACGAGATGCGTAGTGTAGAGAACCAGTACAACCTTGACCCGCAAACCTTAGAGGAAATTATGACAACATCCGTCGTCACACCTGCTGAACTGAATACATCATGGCGCACTGGATCACTTGTTGGGCTGAACAAGCAGGATATCGTGCGTGCACTGGGGTTCGAACCAAATATCGTTGATGACGAGGATAAGGTCGTAAATAGTTGGGGGTTCACAGTGGACGGTAAGGATTGCGCGATATGGGATTTTAAGGGTTCACACCAGCTAAACCCACCCCGCTGGTCGATATATGACCCGGCCAGTGTATTAGATAAACTCTTTAATAACCGCTACATGGGAGATTGACATGACACACAAACTCACGATTGCAGCCTCGAAAAAAATTGCGCGTTCAGTGCTGGTCTACCGGCATAGCGGCATTGACCCACGCGACGTCCATATGACCGACGAGATCGACCGCCGGCTGGCTGAAATCGGGCTTGGATGGGTGCTCAAAGAGGGTGCCGACATTGACGGTGGCGCGTGCCAATTCATCGGCGAGCTTGCACCTTATATTCGACTCATGGCCGTACCGCGCCAGTAGAAAAGCAGACGTGCTTAAGACTTATTCAGACAAACACACACACACTAGGATATCAAAATGTTCACAGTTGAAAAACACACGGGTTCATTTGGCGGCGCTAAATTCCGTATGCAAATCAAGGCATTCAAAACGTCGGAGGCTATGCACGTGTTTTTAAGCAGCCAATACGATAACCATTGGAAAGAATCACGCAAAGGCTTAAAAGCCGGAATGTATGCAATTGCAGGTGGCGCATGGCATAACGTCAAATCGCTTGACGCGCTGGTGCTCGCCCACATTTAGTCTCACTGAGCGCCCATGAAGTGCATTATCGGGGCTGGATTTTTGCAGGCGATGTAACGCAGGGCATGCACTGCACTAACCCCGGTCGCTGAAGTAACAAAAATGATCCGCACACTTATCAATGCAATAACATAAGGAGAGAGCAAATGAAATCACAAGCCCATGCCAAATTAGTAATAAGTTTTTGCAGCTACCGGGGGGTGGTGTTGGATGCCGACAAAGCACTGGCTATATTAGAACTGATACGCGGGGCGGAACGCTTCGAGTCTAAATATCACAGTGCAAAGGTCGATGGCAGTGGCAGTGGCAGTGGCAGTAGCAGCACTACCATGCACATATACCCACACGACGGGGACGAGCAGGTGATGGAAATTAAATGCCTAACCGACTCGCAGTACGCCTTGGCTAAGGTATCAGGTAAACCAGCAAAGGATTGACAAAGGGAAAGCTTTCCCCTATAATAGAGCCTGTAGTACATAACAAAACAAAATAATCCTTGGAGAAAACATGAACACATTATTTGCAGCGGACGTTGACCGCCTTGGCTTGTTGCTGGCACAGATTGCAGACCTGACTAGCCAAGCAAACAAGATCAAGAAAACCCTGAAGCAAGATACCCACAAGGTGTATGAGGGCAACCTTTTTCGTGCCACTGTAGTCGAGCAAGAGAAAACTACGTATGACACAGATGTGCTGAAGACTGCTGCATCCAAAGAAACCCTTGACCTTGCACGGCGCGAATCGTTTGTAGTATCGGTCAAGGTGACCGCCCGTAGCGCAGAAGATTAAGTCAGACTTAATCAATGACAACCTAACCTTCGGAGAAAACATCATGGCACGCATCAACATCAACACACGCGTATCACTGGCACAAGCCAGCACCGCTATCGCTACCCTTGGTGCACAGCGCACCGTCATATTACAGGGCGAACCCGGCATCGGTAAGTCTTGGCTGATTAAAGAACTAGCATCTAAGTTTCCTACGTACCGTCCCGTGTACATCGACTGCCAATTGCTACTCGATCAAGGTGATTTCTTTTATCCCTTCATTGAGGATACCCCGTCAGGTAACAAGGTAGCCAAGCGTGTGATGCTGGAAGACTTTAATTTCCATAGCGATCAGCCCTTGATTATCATGCTGGACGAGGTGGGCAAGTCTGCCAAGGCGGTAATAAATGTGCTGTTGACGTTGATCTATGACCGCCGTATCGGTTCGGTTCCTGTACCTGAAGGTACGATTATATTTGCTACAACTAATCTGGCAACAGATGGTGTAGGTGACTTTGTGGCAGCCCATGTACGTAGTCGCGTCATTAAGTTAGAAGTAAGGAAGCCGCACGCTGGCTTTAAGCATGATGGCTCGGTTGACCCTGACTCATGGGGGCACTGGGCACTAGGTAATAATATCTCGCCTGACCTGTTGGCATGGGTCAAGAGCAATCAGCACTGCCTTGAGTCTTACCGCGAGTTTGATGCAAAGGAGAAGTGGACTAATCCGTATGCGTTTCACCCGACACAAGGTGCAGAGGCTTATGTATGCCCACGCACACTACACGCAGCCAGCGATGTGATTAAAGAGCGCGATATCTTAGGTCATGACTTAACATTATCGCTGTTGGCTGGTGCTGCTGGTGAATCGTTTGCCCGTGATATCTCTGCGTTCCTGTTAGTCAAAGACCGGCTGACTTCACTCGATGCAATCGTTGCTGCGCCTGAGAACGCTGCGATACCTGCTGACTCTGATGCTGTAGCACTGTGCGTGATGGTGTTTAACCTGATCACGGCAACAAAGAACGAGACTATCGTGCCGCTTGTGACGTACATGAACCGTTTGCCCAAAGAGTATCAAGCGATGTATGCACGCTCACTGATGGCAAACGGGGACAAGCAAAAAGTTGCCGTGGCATGTACTTCGTTTCGCAAGTGGGCAATAGATAATCACTGGATGTTTTGAGGAGACTGAGATGACAACATTAACCGCTGAACAACGCTTGACCCGCGCTATCGTATGGCTGATGAACGACCCTACGTATGCTGCGTTCTCTGGGCTGTACCTGATGGGTAAGACTGAGGTAAAGGATGACGTACCTACTGCGTGTACTAATGGGCGTGACGAGTTTTATGGACGTGACTTTGTTGATTCCCTGATGGAAGAAGAGGTGCGCGGGCTTAAGCTGCACGAGACATGGCACAAGGCAGCACGGCATCTGACAGTATGGAAGCACCTCGCCACAGAAGATGCACGACTTGCGAACATGGCGATGGACTACGTGATCAATCTATTCATTCATGATTCTGATCCGGCTGGTCGCAACGTACGGTTACCCAAGGGCGCACTGCTCGATGCTAAGTACCGCAACATGGATGTATCACAGATATACAAACTACTTAAAGAGGAGAATAAAAATGGACAGAGGAATGGTAAAAGCCAAGCAGGCGCGGGGCAGGCAGGTAGCACGGATGAAGGCGGTGACTCCCTCGACCAGCACGACTGGGCATCTGCGGGTGGGTTCACGGCTGAAGAAGAGGAAGCCCTCGCCAGTGAAGTCGATCAAGCCCTACGACAAGGTAAGCTGATAGCAGGCAAGCTCGGGGCGAAGCTGCCACGTGCACTGAATGCGTTGCTTGCACCCAAGGTTGATTGGCGTGACGAGTTGCGTGATTTTGTCGGTGCGTTTGCTGCGGGTGCTGACTTGCCCTCGTATCGCAAACCTAATAGACGCATGATGGGTAGTCGCATGGTGTTGCCGTCACATGTGTCAGAGACTGTAGGCAAGCTGGTGATCGCTGTTGATGCATCAGGTTCTATCTGGGGCGGCACACTCACTACGTTTTTGTCTGAGATCAATAGTATCTGTGAGACCGTCAAGCCTGAGTCAGTCGATCTGTTGTACTGGGACACTAATGTTTGTCAGCACGAGGTGTACGACGAGGGTAGCTACGCAGGGTTGGTAACAAGCACTAAGCCACGCGGCGGTGGGGGTACGCGCCCTCAATGCATCGTGGACTACATGAGCAAAAAGCGTATTACACCTGAGTGTGTTGTGGTGTTAACAGATGGGTACGTGAACGGTTGGGGACAAGATTGGGTATGCCCTACGCTGTGGTGTATTGCAGGGAGCGGCATGAAGTCCCCCGTGGGTAGGTCTATATACATGGAGGTGTGAGATGCATGACGATGATGAAACGGGAACGAATTAGCACACCGGGCATTGCAACCGGAATAAACTACTAATGACTTACTAATAAAATCCTTGGAGAAAATTATGTCTATTCAAAATGCAGCAGTATTGGTTGACCTGAACATCAGCGCATGGACTGGCCGTAAGTTGGACAAAAAAGTATCAGGTGAGATCGATGCCGACAAAGGCGCGAAGACCCGCGCAGGTAACTATCAAAAGTCCCTGTTGGCTGGCACTAATAAGCTAGAAGAGGTGCAACGTCTGGCCTCATCGATTCGCACATGGCACTACGAGCAAACCTTACCGTGGTCGGATGCTGGCTCCCGCCTGCTGCCTATGAAGAATTTCTTTGAGTACAAACAAAACTTGTCAAAGATGGAGCAGCAGTATTACAATCTGGTAGAAGAATTTATAACGAAGTATCCGGAACTGGTCTCAGCCGCAGCGTTCCAAATTGGCACGTTGTTCAATCGCTCTGAGTATCCAGACGTTGGGGACATTAAAAACAAGTTTCGTTTTACCTACGTGTTCATGCCCGTACCAACGGCTAATGATTTCCGTGTCGAGGCTACCGACGAAGCACTTAAAGAACTACAGGCACAAGCGGATACCGTAGTAACGCAGCGCGTGAATACCGCAATGAATGAGATGTGGGAGCGGTTGCATACCCAGTTGCAGCACATGAGTGAGAAGCTGACTGACCTTGCGCAGCCACGTGTAAACAAAGTAGGAGAAGAACGCTATGCGCAGGTGTTCCGTGATTCGCTGGTAACCAATGCGATTGAGTTATGCGGCCTGTTGGGTAAGATGAACGTAACGAACGACCCTAAGCTGGAGCAGGCACGTATGCACCTTGAAAAGACTATCGCTGGTGTGACTGCCGATACGCTGCGTGACGATGACTTAAAGCGTGCGAATGTTAAAGCCGAGGTCGATGCAATCTTGAAAGCATTTGATTTTTAAGGGGGGGGGGAACTACTATGAAACAAACACTCAATGTTTTTGACTTCCGCGAGGCTTTCCAAAAAATGGGACGCGCAGATCAATTCTCGCATGAGGGGCTGGGTATTCTATTCGAGGAACTTGGCGAAGATATGGAACTAGACGTTATCGCTATCTGCTGCAAGTACGAAGAATCGATGCCAGAAAATATACTTTATGACTATTCTCTCAACACGGACGAACTTAATGATGAGGAGATATTAGATGCCGTTATCAAATATCTAGATGGCGCGTACATCGGCACAAGTAGCAGCGGTACCATTGTTTACACTAAATTTTAATAACCGAGTGTGGACACAAAAACAATTAACTAAAGGGAAAAACAATGAACACTATTTCTATCAATGGCATTGACTACGTCCGCGCTGACACAGTGCAACCGCTAATCAAAGGTAGCCGCGCGGTAATTGTGGCTGACCGTGGTTGGATTTTTGCAGGCGA
>Ga0209414_1000846_pt1 | contig 14842 bp, 15 predicted proteins | sample LakVidmifraction_4_FD_181154 | JGI IMG/M metagenome (GOLD analysis project Ga0209414, IMG submission 181154) | Hypersaline microbial communities from Lake Vida, Antarctica - Brine Hole Two &gt;0.2 micron (SPAdes) (version 2) | ecosystem: Environmental > Aquatic > Non-marine Saline and Alkaline >... | reverse complement strand
AGTTTATAGGATAAAACACAAATCTATATTAGATTTGTACAACAAGAGCCGTGTGAGGGGAGACTTTCAAGCACGGTTCTGTGAGAGGCTTGGGGTGAAATTCCCCTTGTCTACTCGATGCCCAAACCGTTGGCTTTAATACTAAAAAACAATAGAATATGAAACATCTCATTACAGCATTTGTTTTTATAGGAATTTTGGTTTCCTGTAATTCAACAGACAAAAGTAAAAACACAACCCAGGAATCCTCTGAAATTGAAACTTCAATGGACAGTATATCGAATGAAGTCACTATACAATTAACGGCAATTAATACTGATGAAGCTTTAATTGCAACCGCAATAATGGCAGCTCCTAGAAAAAGCCGATCGGGATGTAAAGTCATTGGATATAATATGGCTGGTGAATTTGTTACGCTGAAAGAAGGAGATAATGAATTTATTTGTCTGGCGGATAATCCTAATGAGGGTGGATTTAGTGCAGCTTGTTACCACAAAGACCTTGAACCCTTTATGGCAAGAGGAAGAGAACTGAGAGCAGAAGGAAAGACAGCACAAGAAATATTTGATATGCGTGAGGAAGAAGTAAAATCAGGTAAACTAGTCATAAAGCCAGGATTGACTTTACACATCTACTTTGGGGCAAAAGCATTGTATGACCCTGAAACCTCCAAAGTTGCAGGAGCTCAATACCGATATGTCGTTTACATGCCATGGGCTACTTCAGAATCTACCGGTTTGCCTGAAGCCCCAATGGCTTCAAACCATCCTTGGCTCATGAACCCAGGTACACATAAAGCGCACATTATGATTTCACCGTTAAAAGTGGACGTAGAGTAGTTGTTTTTCTTATTGATAAGGAATCGGGAGAGGAGGTAATTTAGCTATTTCATCTAACAAACCCCATTTTTGCAGTAAGCGAATTGATCATTTATTCTGCGGCTTCAAATGCAAATATTACGCATCTAAATTCCCCGCAAAATGCACCGAATGGTTTTAACCCGAGAATTTGGTAATGCGTTAGTTTTTGTTGCCTAAAATAGGCAAAAGTCATTAACCGGATGTTTTAAATCTTTTATAAATAACCTTAGTCAGTCAACTTAAAATGCATAACTTTATCTTGCTATTAGAGGGGAAAATTACTGCTTAAAATAACGAAGATGAAAAAAACAATATCTGACCTGAAAGAGATTATAAGATTAGGTGGCGGAATGAATTTAGATGCAACTTTATTCACCGTGCCAGAACTTAAAGACTTTGTAAAACTCGCTGAAATATCAGGAGCATCTATTAATGTTAAAAATACTGAATGCTTATCAGTATATGACTTAAAAAATATTGCCCGACTTGGTGGCGGTAAAGTAATTTTTGAATTTTAAACTAATTGCAGATAAAATAAACAATAAAACATTACGGTTTCAAACCTGTAATTTCTTATTTTTTAAACACTTGAGGCACTTATTTTTTAAAACGCCGAATATCTAATTTTTATTAAACAAGTTTTCTTAGAGCAATCCATTGTTTAAGCATTTCTCTTGAATCTTGCGCCGGATAACCCAATACCGATTTACCTGCGGCAACATCATTTATTACTCCCGAACCTCCTCCTACAACTGCCCCTGAATGAATGGTAACATGATCTGAAATGGAAGCGCTTCCACCAACAACAACGCCGTCTCCAAGCGTAACGGAACCCGCTAAACCGCTATGACCGGCCATAATGCAAAATCGTCCCATCACACTATTGTGGCCAATTTGCACTAGATTGTCAATTTTACAGCCATCTCCAATCTGCGTTGAACTAAACTTGCCGCGATCCACACATGAATTTGCGCCAATTTCCACATAATTTCCAATAACCACATTTCCAATATGCGGAATTTTAACCAAACCCCTGCCATCTTCACTGGCACAATAACCAAATCCGTCGGCACCAATACTTACATTGATATGAAAAATGCAAAAGTTTCCTATTTCACTGCGTTCACGTATTACCGTGCCGGACCAAATAACGGTTCCGTTGCCTATTTTGGTGTCATCAAGAATGGTCACATTTGGATACAAAACAACGCCACCGCCCAAAACAACATTTTTACCGATATAGCAGTTTGCGCCAATTTTACAATTTTTTCCAATGGTTGAAGAAGAATGAACAACAGCTGTTGCGTGAATTTCTTCCTCAAATACCGGAGAATCCGGACTGAATAGTTCCAGCAATTTGGCCATTGCCAAATCGGCATTTTTCACCTTAATAAAGGCGCGATTTTCACCGGGATCAAAGTCCAAATCTTCATTTACTATAGCCGCACAGGCTTTCGAGGTTTCCCAAAAACGCACATATTTTTTTCTTCCGATAATAGATATTTGGTTTGTTTCGGCCTTCTCCAATTGCTCAGGTCCGCTTATTTTTTGGTTGGTATCTCCAACCAATGTGCCGTTTAATAGTTTGCTGATTTCCTTTACTGAATATGTTTTCATAAATCTCTTCTGTATAAAAATTACGCTTTTGTTTTTACGGATGAACCTGATAAAAACCCGCGGCAAATTACAACAAACTTTTGATTGGGCGAGAATTCGGATTAAACTAAAGGTATTGGGGGTTTTTATTCGCGCCAATTCAATCAATCAAATTAAATAAAAGCCAGCATCACAAAATCAAAAATGAACTTGGTAATTTGTATCTTTGCCTTAATAAATGAAAAGAGATAAAATTGGCAGTAACTTTGAGTTGCTGTGGTTTTAAAAAACAGATATAGCAGCAGGCTATTTTGACTATGATTGAAAATATAGAGGATACCACTGAAAAAGTTGTTTTGATAGGGCTGGTTACGCAACATCAAAATGATGAAAAATCCAATGAATATTTGGATGAACTTGAATTTTTAACGCTCACCGCAGGAGGAAAAGCGGTGAAAAGATTTGTTCAGAAGTTAGAAAATCCAAATCCCAAAACATTTATAGGAACCGGAAAATTGGAGGAAGTGCGTCAGTATATTGAAGCAAACAACATTAGAACGGTTATTTTTGATGATGAATTGGCGTCTTCCCAATTGCGAAATATTGAAAAAGTGCTGAACTGCAAAGTACTTGACAGAACCAATTTAATTCTCGATATTTTTGCTGCAAGGGCACAAACCAGTTACGCGAGAACACAGGTTGAATTGGCGCAATGCCAATATTTATTGCCCCGCTTGACTCGACTTTGGACACACTTGGAACGTCAAAAAGGGGGAATCGGAATGCGCGGACCAGGTGAAACGGAGATTGAAACTGACAGACGAATTATTAGGGATAAAATTTCATTACTGAAAAAAAAGCTGAAAATTGTTGACAAACAAATGGCGGTTCAGCGTAAAAATCGCGGAAAAATGGTGCGTGTTGCCTTGGTGGGTTATACCAATGTTGGTAAATCTACTTTGATGAATGTGATAAGCAAAAGCGATGTTTTTGCAGAAAATAAATTGTTTGCAACTTTAGATACCACTGTGAGAAAAGTGGTGATCAGAAACCTTCCGTTTTTATTGACAGACACCGTTGGGTTTATCAGAAAATTACCGACACAATTAGTTGAATCTTTTAAATCCACCTTAGATGAGGTTCGTGAAGCTGATTTGTTGCTTCATGTGGTTGATATTTCGCATCCAAATTTTGAAGATCACATGGCTTCGGTAAATAAAATCTTGGCCGAAATTGCAAGTGCCGATAAGCCAACCATTATTGTTTTTAATAAAATTGATGCGTTTAAACATCAATCTATTGAGGATGACGATTTGGTGACTGAAAAAACAGAAATTCATTATTCTTTGGAAGAATGGAAGAAAACATGGATGAACAGACTCGACAATAATTGTGTGTTTATTTCTGCATTGAATAAAGAAAATATAGATGCGTTTAAAGAAAAGGTTTTTGAAGAAGTGAAAAAAATTCACATCACCCGTTTTCCATATAATGATTTATTGTACGAAGAATTTGAGGAAGAGAATTAACAAGAGAATTAAATAGCGTCATCTTCAAACCCATTTTCATCAATTAAACCAAATTTTTTAGCTCTTACTTCCCAGTTTTTACGAGCTAGATTTTGTAAATCTGCAACGTTGTCACTTTCGTCCATAATTTCAAGACCAAGTAGAGTTTCAATAACATCTTCCATTGTTACAATTCCACTTGGAGTTCCATATTCGTCAACTACTAAGGCAATATGTTCTCTTTGTGCAATAAATTTCGTAAATAAATCAGGAATTGGTAGGGTTCTATTTGTTATCAAAATTTCGCGCTTAATGGTTGATAAAGGTTTGTCTCCGTTTCCATTAATAATTTCTTCCATTACTTCATCCTTTAATATGAACCCAGTGATATTGTCTGAATTTTTTTTGTAAATAGGAATTCTTGAAAACCTCAATTTAGGATGTTCATCAAAAAAAGATTGAATAGTAATGTCTTCTGAAGCCCTTATCATTACTGTTCTAGGCGTCATTATATCTTTTACTTGAACTTGTTTAAATGTCAACAAATTTTTAATTATGGCACTTTCACCTTCTTCAAAAACACCTGTTTCGTGTGCAATATCTGTCATGGCGTGAAAATCTTCTCGGCTTAAAATAGAGCCGTGCTTACTTTTGCCCCCAACTAATTTTGTGGTGAGTTGTAAAAACCATAAAATACCCGTAATCTTTAAAGGAAATATAAGTAATACCAAAGCGACAGATGAAACATTTGCAAGTTGTTTCCAATAGGTGGCACCAATAGTTTTAGGGACTATTTCTGATGCAACCAATATTAATAATGTCATTAATGCGGAAACTACACCTACAATATTTAAACCTAAAAAATTAATTTCATAGTCAAGTGTTTCGGCTTGTACGCCCACTAAAATGGCGCCAACTGTATGTGCAATTGTATTAACCGTTAATATCGCAATTAACGGTTTGTCAATATCTTTTTTTAATCGTTCAAATACAATCGCATATTTTTTACCTTCTCTTTTTTTTATATTAATAAAAGTGGGGGTTATACTAAGTAAAACCGCCTCAAGAATGGAACAGATGAAAGAAAAAGCAATTGCTAAGAATGCATATAATAATAGTAAAGACATCTTTTAAACTTATTTTGTCGCTAATTTAAGTAATAAAAATTCAATTTTGAAATAAAAAGGACGCTCTAAAAAGAGCGTCCTTTTATAAGTGGTTTAAACAATTTTAAAAACTATAATTGATTCCAACGCCAAAAACTTCCCTTACCTGAAATCCTTCAAAAGCATTGTCGTCATAAATAGTTTGGAAGGTTAAATTTGCCGATAAATAACTGTTGATTTTCATAATCAGATTCATCGTATAATCTATATCCACATTTTGAGGATCTTCCAAATAATTGGAATATAAATTCAAGATATTTTCCATGGTAACATTTTCCATTACAGTTAATTTAGCGTAACCGGAAGCATAAAAACCCAATTCATATTTGGTGCTTTTGCCTTCTTCAACCCCAAAATAGGCATTATTCGGTAGCGTAAAACTTTTATCCACAAAAATTATTTTAGAGGTTAACGGCGCTAAATTGAATTTTAAATCATCAGATTTTTTCCAAAGCATTCCTGGTCCAAAAGCCAATTCCGCCGGCGATATAAAGTTGGTGTATTCTGTTCTGATTTCTTTTCCGTTCGGGTCTTTTCCGTAGATGAAGCCTTTGGTAAATTGGGTTTTAAAGTTTAAGAAAGCAGAATAATACCAATAGCCTTTTGCTTTTTTTCCTACCACGGAATTAAACTCAAAACGGTCGTCGGTTTTCTTTTCAAATTCACTGTTTTTGCTTTTTGTCAGCCCATAAGAAGCCAATATTTTGTTGTCCCAGGTGATATCTCCTTTTAAATAATTAAAATCGTAATTAACCCCTAAATTTCCAGCGATGGTATTTTCACCACCGGTAACCCAGTCGGAAAAAGCAGATTGGTTGAATAAAAATGAAATGTTTCCTGATTTGTGCCAGCCTTCTTTCGGCGCTTCTTTTTCTTGGGAAAAAGTGAAGGAACAACTCAAAACGACTGCTATTGATATGATAATTTTTTTCATAAAAGTTGATTTTATGCTACAAAAATAGGACGTTTAGTGTTTGGTTAAAAAAGAAATCAGAAAATATTTTTGTTATTTTTTAAAAAGAGGAACAGTGGAACAAGCTTCACCAAACATAATGGATTTAACAACCGGCTGTAATTTTTCAATCAACTGAATATAAGCAGTTTCCGGAATTGGTTTGTTGGAGCAACCTTTGATAATTACCCGTTTTCCATCGAAATCTTCGACATTGAAATTAGTGATAATGTCCTGAAAAATGGAAGTTTCCAACGCTGTCAGGTTTCCGACAACAATTTTTTTGGCAAAAGGAGAAACGTACGTGGTAATCAACATAAATGCCCAGGAAGGAATAATGGCCTCTGAAGTACATGTAAGCGCCACAAACTGATCTTTATATTGGCTCCAATCGTAATTTTTAAGATGTTCACGAAAATCAATTTCTTTCAAAATTTGTTCGTGAAACAACCAGTTTTTGATGTCAACAACAGTTCTTATGCCTTTCGGATAATAATCTTCAAGGTCAATTGTTATCAACTTGCTGTTTGCAACCCTGTTTACAATTTCATCAGACATTATAAAAATCCTAATTCTAATTTTGCTTCTTCGCTCATCATATCCTGCGTCCACATCGGGTCGAAAGTAATTTCAACTTCGGCATCTTTAACCTCCTCAATTGTTTTTACTTTTTCTTCAACTTCCACAGGCAGGGTTTCTGCGACCGGACAATTAGGAGAGGTTAAGGTCATCAATATTTTAACGTCGTTGTTTTCACTAACAAATACGTCATAAATTAAACCCAATTCAAATATATCTACAGGAATTTCAGGATCGTAAATAGTTTTTAGTTTCGCAACTATTTTATCGCCAAGTTCTTGCGCGTGAGTGCTGTTCATTTTAAAAGCCTTTCTTTATATTCATTCTAAATAAGGGCAAATATACAATTATTTACCTATTTGCGTAACTAACTATTAACTTAATTTTGATTGAAAAGCCAGGGCGTATAATTTTATTTGCTTGATCATTGAAACCAGTCCGTTGGCGCGTGTAGGCGACAAATGTTCTTTCAGTCCTATTTTATCAACAAAATACAAATCCACATCTAAAATGTCTTTAGGTTTTTGGTTGTTGAAAACACGCAATAAAAGCGCGACAATTCCTTTGGTTAAAATGGCATCGCTGTCGGCTGTAAACCTAATTTTATCGCCTTCAATTTCAGAATGCAGCCATACTTTTGACTGACACCCCGAAATTAAATTTGAATCAATTTTAAATTCATCTTTAATAAGAGGCAACGATTTTCCCAGATCAATAATATATTCATAACGTTCCATCCAATCTTCAAACATGGAGAACTCGTCTATAATTTCTTCTTGTATTTCTTTGATAGTCATTTTTTAAACTTATTTTTGCAAAAGTAAACACATGGTTTCTCTAAAAAAAATATTAGAGAAATTAATCCAGTACAACAGTGTGTTAGCTACCGTAAAATATGAGTAAATTATTAATTATAGGAACCGTTGCTTTTGACGCCATTGAAACGCCATTTGGAAAAACGGATAAAATTTTAGGAGGTTCAGCGACATATATTTCACTTTCCGCTTCGCAATTTGGTATAGATTCTGGAATTGTTTCTGTTGTTGGAGGCGATTTTCCGAAGAAATATTTAGAAAAATTAAATAAAAGGAATATCAATACCGATGGTATTGAAATTATTGAGGATGAAAAAACTTTTTTTTGGAGTGGCAAATACCACAACGATTTAAATTCGAGAGATACTTTAATCACCGATTTAAATGTATTGGCAAATTTCAAGCCTATTGTTCCCGAAAACTATACAGATACCGATTATTTAATTTTAGGAAATTTACACCCGGCTGTGCAAATGTCGGTGATCAATCAAATTCCAAAGCGACCAAAATTGGTGGTGTTGGATACGATGAATTTTTGGATGGACAATACGTTGAGCGAGTTGATGGAAGTGATTGCAAAAATAGATGTAATTACCATCAATGATGAAGAAGCGCGCCAGCTTTCAGGAGAATATTCTTTGGTAAAAGCGGCTCAAAAAATCCAGGAAATGGGACCGAAATACGTGGTCATCAAAAAAGGGGAACATGGTGCTTTATTGTTTAATGGTGATAATGTATTTTTTGCGCCGGCCTTGCCTTTGGAAGAGGTTTTTGATCCAACAGGAGCTGGAGATACTTTTGCAGGTGGATTTATGGGCCATATTACCAAAACTGGCGATATTTCATTTGAAAACATGAAACGCGCCGTAATTTCGGGCTCAAATTTGGCTTCATTTTGTGTCGAAAAATTTGGCACTGAGCGTATGGAAAATTTGACGCATCAGGAAATTCAAAAACGATTATTACAATTTAAACAATTAACACAATTTGAAATTGAGTTAGATTAATATGAATTCCGCACGCGTGCGGAATTTTTTATTTGAATCATAATTAATGCTACAACTATGAGTGACGCTATTAAACATGAATGCGGAATTGCGATGGTGCGATTGTTAAAACCGTTGCAATATTATAAAGACAAATATGGAACGGCGTTTTATGGCTTAAACAAAATGTATTTATTAATGGAAAAGCAGCACAATCGTGGTCAGGATGGTGCGGGTTTAGCAAGCATAAAATTTAATGTAGCACCGGGAACACGTTATATTAGTCGTATTCGCTCCAATGAAGATCAGCCAATTCAGGATATTTTCGGTCAAATTAACGGAAGGCTAAATGATTTAAATCTTGAATTTCCAGACAAAATTGATGATGTACAGTGGCAGTTAAACAATGCGCCTTATATTGGAAATCTGTATTTGGGACATGTTCGATACGGCACTTTTGGCAAAAACAATGTTGAAAGTGTTCACCCCTTTTTACGCCAAAGCAACTGGATGCACAAATGCTTAATTGTAGCCGGAAACTTTAATATGACCAATTCTAAGCGCTTATTTAACGATTTAGTTGAATTAGGACAGCATCCGAAAGAAATGACTGATACGGTGACTGTCATGGAAAAAATAGGCCATTTTATTGATGATGATGTTGCTAAAGTGTATGAAAAAATTAAAAAAGAATTTAACGTAAGCAAAAAAGAAGCTTCGCCTCTGATTGAAGAGCGAATCAATCTTAAAAAGGTCTTAAAAAAATCGGCAAAAAATTGGGATGGCGGATATGCAATGGCTGGTTTATTGGGTCATGGCGATGCGTTTGTGCTGCGCGATCCTTCTGGAATACGGCCTGCATTTTATTATGCTGATGATGAGGTTGTGGTAGTCGCTTCAGAGCGTCCGGCGATTCAGACTGTTTTTAATGTTGCCATCGATGATGTAAAAGAAATAGACAGAGGACATGCGTTAATCATAAAACGAAGCGGTAAAATTTCCATGGCTAAAATCAAGGAGCAGTTACCAAATAAAGCTTGTTCTTTTGAGCGCATTTATTTTTCAAGAGGAAGTGATGCCAGTATTTATACAGAGCGTAAAAATTTGGGGAAATTAGTGTTTCCGCAAATTGTCGAAAAAATAAAAGGAGATATAACAAATACAGTTTTCTCGTATATCCCAAATACTGCGGAAACCTCTTTTTATGGTTTGCGTGAAGCTGCCGTAGATTATTTAAATGTGCAAAAAACAGATGCTATTTTAAAAGGACAGCGCAGTTTATCGTCAGAAAAGGTAACAGAAATTTTAGCCGAAATTCCACGTTTTGAAAAATTGGCTATCAAAGACGCAAAACTTCGAACTTTTATTGCAGATGATACCAGCAGAGACGATTTGGTTGCGCATATTTATGATGTCACTTACGGCATTGTGAAACCAACCGACAATTTGGTGATTATTGACGATAGCATTGTGCGAGGAACAACGCTAAAGAAAAGTATCATACGAATTTTGGATCGACTAAACCCTAAAAAAATTATTGTAGTTTCCTCGGCACCACAAATCCGTTATCCCGATTGTTATGGAATTGATATGGCAAAACTGGGTGATTTTATTGCTTTTAGAGCCGCATTGGAATTATTGAAACAAACCAACCAATACCATATTGTTCAGGAAGTTTATAACGATTGCAAAAGCCAACAGCTTTTGGAAGACACCGAGATTAAAAACGCCGTACTGGAAATTTACAGAAATTTTAGTGATGAACAAATTTCCAATAAAATTGCCGAAATGTTAAAGACACCTGAAATCAATGCAGAAGTTGAAATCATTTTCCAATCTGTTGAAAATTTACATATTGCGTGTCCAAATCATTTGGGCGATTGGTATTTTACGGGCGATTATCCAACTCCAGGCGGAAACCGTGTGGTAAACGACGCTTTTATTAATTTTTACGAAGGAAGCGATAAAAGGGCTTATTAAACATTAAAACACTGAATTTATTTAAAATGTATTTTAAACCTCTTTTAAACTCAACTCTTTTCTTATTTTAAGCTTGGTTAAAAATCTAAGACTAACTTTAATTTAATCTGTTGACAATTATTGTACAATCAATTAATGTTTAGTACTAGATTTGTGTATCTTTAATTTTTAAAAATTGCTTTTACCAATAAATTAATAGTAGCGATAAACAGGTATGCCTTATTCTTAAATGTTTTTGAATTAGAATTATTGAGATAATTAGGTTTAAATAAAAGCTATTTTTTGTTAAATTAATTTTTATAATAACAAAATCAGAGATAGAAAAATATGGCTTCGATTGAATTAACGGAAAAATTATTGAAACATTTTAATATTAGCGATTACAAACAAGCTAATCCAGGTGGACAAAAAACAGTTTTTATTGTTAAAATTAAAAACCAAAAGTATGCGTTGAAAATAATTAATATTGCAGATGATAGATTTGAAAGAGAGGTTAAAATTTGCAAGCAATTCGATGATAATAAAGGAATTCCCAAAATTATGAGAATTGAACAATTCGAAAAGGATACTATAATTTTAGAAGAATATATTGAAGGCAATGATTTATCCGAATTAATTAAAGCGTATAAAGGCAACGAACAAAAAATCCTTAAATTAATTCATGCTACAGGGACAATTTTAATACCAGTTTGGAATGCCAAATATGTACATAGAGATTTAAAACCACAAAATATTAGAATAAGAGTTAATGGAGAACCCGTCGTACTTGACTTTGGTATTGCAAGAGCATTAGATGATGAAAGTCTTACTGTTACTGGAGTACAGCCATACACTTGGCCATTTGCAAGCCCAGAACAATATTTTGGTCAAAAAAACCTTATATCATACAAAACTGATTTCTTTTGTTTAGGAATAATTGCTTTTTATCTTTTTACAAATTCATTGCCATTTGGAAATAATAGAGGTGAAATTCACAGAGCCTTTCAAGATGACAAACTTATTGTAAATACAGGAAATAAATCTATTGATTCATTTTGTAACAATGTGTTTAAAAAGAACCCTTCAGAAAGACCAAGAAAAATTGAATCGTTTTTAAAACTTATAGAAATATGAAAGTAACTCATGCATTAGGACATAACTCGAATTGGAATATTGATTCCTATTTAGAACAAAATATTGGAGATTATTTTTTAATAACTGCGTTTACTCATGGCGTTAATTATGATTTAAAACCATTATTAAAAAAAGTGCTTAATATGTCGATGATTGATCTACAATTTTATGGCAAAAAGGAAAGTTCAAAAATTGAAAAAGGAAAACTTTCCGAATTTCTTTTTCATCCAGCTAATTGCAAATCAAATGTAGCAACAAATATTTATTTTGATAATTGCGTTAAGCAAGCCATTCAATTTCAAAAAGACAGGAATGTTAAAAACATAATTATTCCGAATTTTTATGAAAATGAAGACCTTGAAGATATAATCTCAACAATTAAAACGTTAAATAAATACGTCTCTGAGTTAAAAAAAGAAGATGAAAAATATTTTATGACATTGCCCTTTGCAAATCATATTATTATTGATAAAGATAAAGTTGAACAGATATTATTTGCATGTACTGATCTAGAAATTTGCTTTGACGGATATTTTATAACCTGTGAAAATAAACCTGAAACCCGAAAAAAACTAACCACAGATATTAAAATATATAAAAATTTATCAAGAGTATTTAAAACTTTAAAACAACAAGATTTCGAAACTATTTATGCATATGCAAATTGGGATGCTATTATTTACCTAGCACAAACTGACATAGATTATATAACTATTGGAACGTATGAAAATTTAAGAAATTTTGACATTAGAAGATTTACAGAAGATATTTCAGGCGGCGGTTCAAAAGGCTATTATTTTTCTGAAAAACTATTAAATATGATAAGAGCGGATGATATAACTATGATTAATGATACAGGAAATATTAATATAATAAAAAACGAAAAAAATATTTTTTCAGATATTATTTTGAAAGAAGGATATAAATGGAATATTCATAGACCCGATGTAAATAAAAATTATTTATTATCTATTTCAAGATTATTACATAAAATATCTAGCATAAGTGATTTAGAATTTAGAAAAATTTATGTGCTAAATTTAATCGAAAATGCGATTAATAATTACAATAAATTAGAAGGTGATAGAGTTTTTCTTAATAATGAAAGTAGTAACTATCATTTAAACATTTGGAAAACTTATCTTGCAAACTCGTAACTATTTTTTATTTTTTCTGAAAAAAGAATTTGCATTTTTGGGTCGAATGGTTGTTGTCGTTTAGGATTATAGTACCTTTTAAGTTCCCCATTTGTTGTAATAGTTGCCAGACCAACGTTATACTTTTCAAAAGTATCAATATTTTTAATGGCAGAACTTGAATAATGTGCATCTATAACAACATAAGAGTATTCCGCAAACCATTTATATCTATAAGCTTGTTTTAGTGCCCTTTTCCAATCTTTCAACTTAGCCTCAATGGCAAAATTTTCATTAAATGAAAGTTCATAAACCTTATATATTTCAAGATTACCACCTCTAAGTTTTACATATTTATTAGCTACTAATTTTCCTATAGACTTTGAAATTTCATTTTTTGAACTTCTTGTTGTGTCAATTATAATATCAATCGAAATGTTTCCAGTTTTTTTGACTAGATTGTATATGTTAATATCAAAATTGTTCAAAATAATTTTCGATGATTTTAGCTTTTTCCTTGGTTTTGTCAAGCTACTTAAAACGATATCTGCAATTCCATAGCCAAGCGAAACTTCCTCAAAAATTTCAACATGCCCTTTCACATAGTTCCCGATCAAGGTTTCTTTTAATGTATTAACAAGTTGTATTTCAGTTTGAAATTTCATTTTTTATAATAATATAAGATGAATCATCTTTATTTTTTCTTCTTTGAAGGGTTGTTAATTTTTTTTTAATATTTTTAATATTTTTAAAATTAAATACTTCAAAATATTCTTTCAAATTATTTTCCATTAATCCATAAAACCCATCTGTACAAATCAAAAAATTAGAACTAAAATCTATATTTTTCGTTTTAAAATCATTCAAATTTAATGATTCTAATCCTAAGTATTTTGTGATTATGTTCTTTCTTCCAAGTAAAGAGTCATCTTGTGTAATCTTTTCAAGAAATTGGTTTGTAAATATATAAATTCTTGAATCGCCAATATTTATAAAGTTAATATTTTTGTTTAATTTATTAAAAAACAATATCGATATTGTGCTCATTCCTTTAACTCCACTGTTCAAAACATCATTATGTACTTCATATAATATTTTTGATAAATTGGTTTCAGAAATTTGAACTTTTTTAATTTTAGACTTAAACAGTTTCTTAAATTCATTTATAAATAAATAGCTAAAAGGATTTGAGCTTACACCATCAAATATCATAAATAAATAATAATTATCCTTTTCAATTATTAATATACGATCTTGGTTTTTTTCTCTTTTAATGCCTTTCTTTGAATTATATATACACTTTAAGTTACTCTTCATATAATTTAAAAACAATTTTCGGAAAACAATTATTTGAAATTAATCATTATTTTAAAATAAATCATAATATTCATTATATATTTTTAATAATAAACGTTTTTGAATTAAGTTTTATGGACAACCTGGCACAAAGTTAAAAAAACATAATTTTTATGCTTTCTCCATTATTTGTCTCTTTTTTTCTAAAAAACTTAGTATCAAAACACACGTCTTAATTTTATCCAAAAAACTAACCAATATATTTTACAGTATCTTTGTAATATTGTTGATAAAAGCAGTATTTAAGAGCAATTATTTTTTATAAATTACCAATACTTTGAAAGATATTTTACTGATTACGCCTCCTTTTACGCAATTAAATACGCCTTATCCAGCTACGGCATATTTGAAAGGGTTTTTGAATACAAAAAACATCAGTTCTTTTCAGATGGATTTGGGTATTGAGGTGATTTTGGAGCTTTTTTCAAAAGAAAACTTGCGAAAACTCTTCGATTATTCGATTGAGAATAATACGATCAAATCTGAAAATGCGCTGCGAATTTATGCTTTAAAAGAGGATTACTTAAAAACCATAGATGATGTCATTGGTTTTTTGCAGGGAAAAAACCATACGATTGCCAGACAAATTTGCACTTCAAATTTTCTTCCTGAAGCATCCAGATTTTCTGAACTTGATGAGTTGGAATGGGCTTTTGGAACCATGGGAATTCAGGATCAGGCAAAACATTTAGCAACTTTATACCTTGAAGATTTATCCGATTTTATCGTGGAATGCATCGATGAAAATTTCGGTTTTAGCCGTTATGCGGAAAGATTGGGGCAAAGCGCCAATGA
>Ga0209414_1000845_pt1 | contig 14850 bp, 7 predicted proteins | sample LakVidmifraction_4_FD_181154 | JGI IMG/M metagenome (GOLD analysis project Ga0209414, IMG submission 181154) | Hypersaline microbial communities from Lake Vida, Antarctica - Brine Hole Two &gt;0.2 micron (SPAdes) (version 2) | ecosystem: Environmental > Aquatic > Non-marine Saline and Alkaline >... | reverse complement strand
TAGAAGGTCGTTGAAATCATCGTGCTGCACGGTAGCCTCCAAATACATTCAGGTATGGAGTAAGTGTAGACCACCAACAGGTAAGCACAACAGCGCCTTAAATATACAGTATAGAGCGTTAAGCGCTGCTCACCAAACATAGCGGGAAGTAGACGACCACATAAAGTGCTAAATTTCTGGAACCACAAATCAATAGCTTGAGCTCGTAATTCCACGCAAAGTGCTAAATTTAGTTCAGGTGGTCTCGAGAAGCCAAGACTAAGTATCTCTTTATCATATTTTTTATATATTCGTCAGCGTTTTGGGTAGTCGTCTAGGGGGTAGAGTCGAGTCCACACAAAAACCCCTACAAAGTCCAATACACTTAAATATTAGACATAGCGTCATAGAGTAAACATACTGTGCTTATGAGCCACTGTTATTGGCGCTAAACCTTGTATTCGTTAGCCCCGGTTAACACTACGATTAGGTAAAACCTCATGAGCACGATAGACACAAACAGGCTGGGCGGAGGTGCATTTATCCGACTCACCAAAGGGCTCCACGCTGAAGTGCGACGGAGATACCTTAAGAACGTGGAATTAACGCGAAAATGAGTGCTGAAAACGATTGGGAAAACGATCCCTGCAAAGAGATGCGGTTTATCAAGTGGTTTGTGAAGGTTACTGGATGCTGGAATATGGTACCTGAACTCACGAAAAAGCAATTTATAGCCAACATTGAGAGTTGTACTTGCGGAACGAGATGTAACCACAGACTAACGTTACTCGAACTGAACAACACGTACCCATGAGAAACGCCAGCGCCCACTCTACAGAGCTTGATCCTTGGCGGAAGAAAAGACTGACCAAGGGCCTGGCAGCAGCCACTAAGCTATCTCAGACCTACCACAAGGTGCACCAGAAGCAACCAACATTAAGTCCCAGAACAGAGGTCAAAAGCAGTGGATATCGCTACTGTAATTCATGCAATGAGCAAACTACTCCCCGGCAACTGGGGAAAAGTGACTGCAGGCGCAGCGGTTATATGCGCAATTCTGGGATCAATAAGCGTGTATACGTGGTATGCAGACGCTTTTAGTGCGGAGCTTGAGGAAGTTCAGCGCTGCAATAAAGCCTTAGAATTGGTCCACGAGGCACTGGATACAGGGGACGCTTCGGCGTTGATTGAATCGTCGCGAGAGGGTAACTGTGTAGGAGAGAAATACATAGATGCCGCCAAGGATAATGTTAAAAATGCAGAAGGCATCTTGAATCCGATGCTGCCACCCAGCCCAGCGGCCCCTCTCGACCTATTTAGGGTGCTTAAAAGAGTAGACAAGGCGCTAGAGAAGGATTCGCCGGGCACCCTGCCCGCAACACCGTAAAAGCTACAGCGAAAGTTGCCTTCCTCTGTGTGATCTCATGAAGCGTGTGCCATTAAGCAGTGGACGTGTTTCAGCGCGTCCACTGGGGTAACTGGCAAACTTACCAATGATGAAAGACGCAAAGCCGATTAGCGGCTTAATCGGATGCTCTGCGATAAGCAATCAACATTGGAAACGGTGCCCGTGAAAGCGTTCATCTGTACACCGCATTTTTCGATATTAAGACCGTTATTCCCATCGCTTGAGATATTCGTTACGTAAGGCCCTGCAGTGGTACAGCCAGCCAAAAACGAACCCAAAACGATCAACATAGATAATTTCTTCATGTGTTCTCCATAAAAAAGTTTAAGAAGTTTGCCGCCAAAAGTGAGTATTTCGAGCGCCAATGAATATATCGCTAGCACTCTATCAGCTTTCCCTAGCACCGCCCAAAACCCACAAAAAGAATTAGATTTGAGATCGCATAGTGGCCCCTTAATTATCCCTAATTTATAGGCCAAAAAAAGCTAAAAACCCCGGTAAAATTTGCATTTTGTAGGCCAATGGCCTATTATTGTATTCGTCATCTGGCAACGCCAGAACCCCCACGGCAACCGCCCCAGGAGAACCCCGAATGCAAGGTCACCCCACGCCCGGCACTGTTAATTTAGACGCTGACTTCAGCGCGATTTACGCCAATACTGTCGGTTTTCTGAGTAGCTACTCTTTGCACGAATTCCCGTTTTTCCAGAGCACCCGCGTTATTACACTAACCATCAGTCAAACGCCCCAAACGACAGCATTATCTGCCGGTCCAGCAAACAATCCAACTTAACAAGGCCGTTATTGGCGGGAAGGCGAAAGCCTGACTGCCACCATGCCGGAAGGGCCTCGGCCCGACCGACATAGAAAGAAGCAGTGACCCGCTCGCCCGTCTTCGGGCATATCTCCGTACTCGCGCAAAGCAATAAGCCCCAAAACCCCACCCGCTTAAAGCGGGTATTATGGCAATCGTTGAGAGACAGGCAGTGTCTCGCTCTCACTATGCAAGAGCCAGAAGTCCTACCTTTGCTGATATTTATTTATGGTAGTTTATGCGATACCAATTACCCCCACTGGTATAGTGGTTGTAATCAAATACCTACTGGCCGAGCTAACACCACACAATGATTAAAGCGATCCGCTACTTTGCCTTCTCACTGATTGACAGCCAAAGCGCCGATGCCTTTGTGTCACGGCAGAAAATGAACAATGCCTTGGCGTTTGAGGTCACGCAGACTCAATTAGACGAACAACATGTGTGTGAAGGCGCGGTGGATGCGACGTGGATTGCATCGCAGCCTGGTGGCATTGCCCGCCTGACTGAAAAGGAGCTTGCCCGAGCGTTTCAAGATGTGACGAAAACAGATTGGATAAAGGCCGAGGTATTGCCGGCAGTGTATGGTCGGGATGCCCAGTTTAGACACGGAGCCCGCACTCACCAGTGGGCGCCAGACTTCATCAATGCCGTGTCCTTTAAGGTTTATCTTCACAGATCAGGCCAGATGATCAGTCACGGCCGTCCCCGCATGGCCAGAGAGTGCCTGGAGCCTGCCGGCCAGGGTGGCATCATCCTGGGTACCATTGATGACCTCGACAAGTTTTATGAAGAGAACCCATACCCTGAGCATGAGCACCCAGCTCAGAGCGAAGATCAGGATCGGATTACGCTTTCGGAAACGCTCGAGTATTGTGAGCGCCTTTTAGAGTCCGTGTGCAGGGGCAGCCTTGAGTCACCTGCCGAGGGGCTGCGCTACAAAAAACTGGAAAACCCGATACTACTGTTGAACGGCGACCGAGACGCCAGCATCAAGGCTCTCTTGTCCGTGTATGACAGCATCGAAACGCTGAAGCCCGACCTGCCCTGCCTTGAACGATTCACCTCGCCCATGATCGGCTCTAAATCGTACCCCTGCTTATCAGTGTCCACATTACGCACCACCGGAATTAAGTGGGGTACGCTGCAGGCGTCAGTAACGTTGAGCGATGACCAAACTCGCGGTGTACACGCAAGTCTTAGCATGAAAGAGGGGGACGTGCTTGCGATCAACGGGCCACCTGGAACGGGCAAGACTGCCATTCTTAAAGAGATTGTCGCAAGTGCAGTAGTCCGAAGCGTATTAACAAACCAGCCACCACCCCTCATGGCCATCAGTAGCACCAACAATCAGGCAATCCGCAATGCTATGCAAAGCCTGACGAAGTTTTCGGGCGGCGATTCTGAGTTGCACCAACGATGGATACAAGAGGTCAGCGGGTTTGCAGTGTACGCGGTGTCGCAGTATGGGGAGTCGCTGGCGGACGAGCACGACTTGTTCACGCTAAGGCGTCTTGATGAACTGGAAGGCAACCTCGACATTCCACAGGCGACCGTTCGCTTCACCCGCAAGGCCAACTCATTTTTAAAACCCAAGCAGTCCCTGACCAGTGTTGAAGAAAGCTGTTCAGCGCTAAAGACGAACCTAAAAAAGCAGGCCCGGACGCAAGCGTGGGTCTTCCGTCTGCGAAGTGAAATGGAGAACTGCCGAACACCGAACGATTTGCAGGGGCTAATTGAACGGTTCACCGCGCAGAAAGCGTACTGGATGAGCCAGCATTCGGTGAGCCATGAGTTTTTGAGTTCATGGGCAGCACTATTCAAAGACCTGTCCAGCATTGCGGTTAGCCTGGATCAACTTAGTGAACTCGATAACCAGATGGTGGAGCACACCAAGGTTATTGCCAACACACTGAAAGCTCATCCACTCTTGAAACGCAGCAAAGTCCTCGCACGTTCTGTCTGGGGGCAGCGTCTGGCTGCGCCGGCAGTGCGGAAAGCTCTGGGTGAGCTAAAGCTCGACATTGGTTTCGTAACACAGTCAGCCGCTGAAAATCACTATAAAGGCCTCAAAAGGCAGCGATTAAGCAGCGCCGTGCAGATGTTAAAGGGTATTGCCCGAGGGGAAACTCTGAAGCACTGGTCAACGCTTGCAGAAACAGCGTTGGCCGAAGATTGGCGGAGCGACTGGTTCTGGCTGGCCATTCATATCAGGGAGGGGGAATGGCTGATAGAACTGCGGGATACTTTGCGGGCAAAAGATCCTGACAAGCGCACGCAGGACAAAGTGATTCGGCGCCTCACTCGGCAAGCCAAAATTGTCCCGGTAATCGTAGCCACGCTCCACAGGTTGCCCAAGGTCTTGTCACATTGGGATGTAGCTCGACAGGCTGAACTGCCGTTATTCAATGTATTGGACAGCCTCATCATTGATGAAGCCGGCCAAAGCGCCCCGGACGTAGCTGCGGCGTCCCTGGCCCTGACTAAAAGAGCCGTGATGTTTGGCGATCGGGCTCAGCTGGAACCAGTTTGGAGCGTTTCTGAGCGGGAAGATATCGGTAACCGAATTGCATCTGGCCTACTAACGAAACAACAAGCCAACGGACACAAAGGATCGCAGTTTGGGGCCACCGGTGGAGCCACCTCGGCGGGCAGTGCTTTATGGCTCGCCCAAAATTCAACGTGCTTTACCGATGCTCGCGGTGAAGTTCATCGTGAGCCGGGCTTATGGTTAACAATGAATCGGCGCTCGGTACCGGATATTCTCGGGCTCAGTAACGAGCTGTGCTATGAAGGTCGGCTAACGGCCTCGCGATCAGCGGATACCCTCTCACCCTTCCCTGGCCTCAGCGTTATGGAGATTGCCGGCCGGTGCACTGAAAGCATGGGTTCCCGCGTAAACCCCTTAGAATCGATGATGATTGCCAACTGGGTTTCTTGCCAGCGTGAAGCCATAGAGTTTGCGTATAAAAAACCGCTGGCGGAATGCCTGGCGATCGTCACACCGTTCAAGGCGCAAGCTGATCATCTAAGGGCCCGTATTCAACGACAGTTAGGCAAGGACAGCGGAGTAACGGTTGGGACGATACACTCACTGCAAGGAGCGGAGCGCCCGATCATTGTGATGAGTCTGACGTACACAGCTGAAGCTCATCCGCAGTCTATGTTCTTTGACCGAAATCCAACGATGCTCAACGTGGCCGCATCCCGAGCTCAAGATTCATTCATCGTGATGGGCGACCTTGATACGCTCACCCGGGCCCAGGGCAGCGCAAAAGTATTAGCAGAACACCTGCAGAACGAAGCCAGCCCATTGCCATGGACACCCTGGCATTCTGATATAACAAGCCACGTTGCGACGATCTGGGGTGCCGAGGCCACGGCGTCTGTTATTCACTCGCCAAATGATAATGCGCTGATCATGGCGTTAAGCGATGAAACGATCGGCTCCATCATCGTCAGTACAAGCGCAATGGAGTGCGAGTCCTTACAAAGACTCGGCAACGAGATGAACAGGGCCGCGCGACGAGGGTGCAATGTCACGTTACTGGTCGGACAGAAAACAGTCATGAGTCACCCCGATGCGGAGCGTATAGGTCGCGGATTTGACGCGATGCAGTCCAACGGAGTCAGCATTAGGTACATGTCGACGGTATTAAGCAATCGCGCCTGCTTAAGCAATGGGATGACGCTGATCACATCAGAATCATGGTTCTCCCATCTAATGCCAACTCAGATACTGTTGGTGCAGAATGACCAAGGGCACGAAGCAAGCCGGATGACCGCGGCGTACAACCTGTCGCCGCAGCCCGAAGAGTCAGTGGTTATCGAGGCGAGTTAGCGCGGCCTTAAATCGATTGCAGAGGGATTCATCCATTGAATCAAGCCAGGTCGACCACTCAAATTGCCAAGTACGGTCACCCAGGTTTGGGTCAGCTTCGTGTTCCTCTGCAAGTTCAGCCGTAACCGCTGTAAAAGTAGAGGCCCAACCCATTAACCAGTGGGCGGGAAACCCATTCTTTAGCAACCGATCCACTAAGCCTGCTTGATCAATTGAATCGTCATCACCTAAGCACACGTTAGCAGCAAAAATGTAGGTTAATGCCGCTGGCGGCCCATCAGCCCTGGCGCGACCCGTAAGCAAATCATTTGCCCACCAGCGTCGGCGATACGGCGCGCACAATGCGGCTATCCTATCTGGCCGAGCGTACAACCGGTGTAGCCACAATCGAACAATTGCATCTTCATTAGGCAACGCTTGTCGAGCCAGTCGATGAACGCTCCAGGGTGGAAGCTGAGTTTGCAGTGCGGGGTACCGAATTAAGTATCCTGAAATTTGCTGTATGCGCCTGGCTATCATCAATTGCCAAAGCGGTGTCTTAGGGTACGTATCACGATTGGCGTAAGCGCGCTCAATAACCACCTGGTCAGCCAAAGATGAGGGGGTGGATAGCTTACCAACATAGTGATCCCACCAAAGACTTTCGGGCTGGCGGACGTGTAGGCCGGACAATGCAGCCTTGGGATCGTCTGGATTTGCCGCTAAAAAAGAATCTGGGTCGTGCGTGACGGGTAGGAGGTGCGCCGTAAGCCGGTGATCGTCAGTCATTTCTGCGAAGACAGCCAGCATGGTCCGCTGTGCGGCTTGCTGGCCTGGCCGGTCGCCGTCATAGAGACACCGAATGCGACGCGCGTGTTTTAATAAAAGCTGAACCTGATGCGATGAGAACCCTGTACCCATACCCGCGCACGCCCGAATGCCAAAGGCGGCCAAAGCAATGACATCGGTGTAGCCCTCAACCACGTAGATTTCGTCTTGAGCTGCCAGTGCCCGCCAGAAATCACGCGCTTCAGGGGAGGCTGTAATAAGAGCGCGTGGTGGCGTTAGTGCATACAACAAGCGCGATTTATCGAACAACTCTGATTCAGGTGAGTTGATGTATTTGGCCTTGTTGGCCCCATCCAGCGTCCGACCTGAAAACCCGACAATGGCTCCGGAAGGGTCAGTGATCGGGAATATAAGTCGCCCGGTAAAAGGGCTTCCGCCGCCTGCATAAGTTAAACCAAGCTCTGCACAACCCAGTGAAACCTGATCTCTTGAGAGATCCGATAACTCCGGCCTTGCAACCATCGAGTCGAGAAAGGTTAGATCGTTTGGAAAATAGCCCAGCCCGAACGCTGCAGCGAGTGCTGGCGGAATATGGCGTTCCTCAACGACAGATATGAAGTTGGGGTGTTCCGCCTGCCCTCTAAAAACATACTGCGCCGCGACATTGATATCCAAAAGTACCGATCGATCCCATGCCTGCCGCTGTGGGCGTCGAACTGCCTGGCCGTTTCGCGGTGTGTATTGCCGAGGCTCAACTTTAATATCTGCCAAATCAGCCAGCTCTTTAATAGCCTGTCCTGTACTGACCAGATTCATTGCGGCATGGAACTCAATGATGTCTCCGGTCGCACGACACCCACGGCAAAAATACAGTCCTTTGGTATCGTTAATGGAAAATGAAGGCGTGTTTTCGTCGTGGAACGGGCAAAGACCTACCCATTCGGCCCCGCGCTTCTTGAGCTCAATGCCGGCCGCCAAAACATGAGTGGAGAGTGAGAGCCGGATTTTTATGCAACTGGGAACGTCGGCATAAGGTGTCATGGTTAAGGATGTCCACTTTGGTTGTCAAAACAATGAGTCAACATCGTATAACATAACACAGTCACAGGTTATGATAGGGCTATAGACCGCTATAGAACCAAACAAAGCGAATAGGCCAAGAATGAGCGACACGACCGGGATTCCACTTACCGAGCAGCAGAATGCGATAGCCAGCCACAAGGATGGTCCGATGATTGTGCTGGCGGGTGCCGGGTCGGGAAAAACCGCTACCCTGGTGGCGCGTACCGGTCGTTTAATTGATCAGCATATTAGCCCTCGAAACATCTTGATTACTACGTTTAGCCGTAAGGCGGCAACGGAACTGAAAAAGCGACTTTCCGAACAGTTCGGCATGAACGGCGACGATGTTCGCGTCGATACGTTTCACGGCATGGGTTACCGCTTCATGCAGGAGTACAAAAACCTGTTTGGTATCACGGAAGATCAAAACTGGGCCATCATGACCTCAAACGACCAAGGGCGAATGCTTAATGAGATCGCCAAAGGTGTTGCGGAGGAAAGTAACCTAGAATTCAAGGCGATACGTAAGGATCTTAAAGAAGGCTTTAGCTTGTGGAGCCTCATGAAACAGGGGTGTAAATGCCCTGGAAACGTGTCTGACGCGCTGATTGAGCTGGATAAGATGCGGGCCCAGAAGAAAGGTGTCAGTCCGAACGCAGAAAAGGTCACACTTGAAGAGAGGATTGTCGCCAAAGCCCTTGTTCAATATGAAAAAGATAAGCGAGCTGGCGGCTATCTCGACTTTGACGATCTACTGCTACTGCCGGCGCGCGCTCTGGTGAAGTTCCCGAAAATATCTGAGGGCCTGTCATACCAGCACACGCACATTATGGTAGACGAGTCGCAGGATACGAATCTTGCGCAGTACCTGATGGTTCGCCAGATCGGACAGCACCACAAGAACGTGGTGATGGTAGGTGATGATGACCAGTCAATTTACCGCTGGCGGGGCGCCAAAATTGCAAACCTGCGGCGGTTCATTAAAGATTTCGAAGCCCCCGTGGCGCGACTTGAACAGAATTTTAGAAGCCATGCGCACATTGTTGATTCAGCATCGAATCTGATCAAGCACAACCAAAAAAGGCTCGCCAAATCGCCATTCTCGGCGACCCACGAAGGTGAAGTTCCGCGCGTTCAGATCAACGAAACCGATCGCGATATGGCTCGTCAAATGGTTAGGCAGGTCAAAGATCTGAACAGCCAAGGTGTACCGCTTAATGATATTGCCATGCTTTATCGAACTAACCGCATGACCACGATACTGGAGCCGGCGTTTAAGCAAGCCGGTATCCCCTACTCTGTCGTTGGTGGCATGAGCTTTTATGAGCGTGCTGAAATCCAAGCTGTTGCCGCGTGCGCACGTATCGTTTGGAAGCATGATGACTGGCAAGCACTAAAGTCGTTGCAGCCGTACATAGATGGCTTGGGAAAAAAAGGCATGGAAGACACCATAGATAGGCTCAAGGCCGACGACATGAACATGGTGCTGTTTTTGCTGCATGAGGCCCCGCAACAGTATGGAAAAGGTGGTATTCGTCTCCATGAATTCGTGTCTGGGGTTTTCAACTCAAGCATCGTGGGCTCTACAGACCAAAGCCAATACCAAATAGCGCAGCGCCTGATTCAATGGATGAAAGACGGCCCAATGGCCATTCTTGACCGCGAAAAAGATGATGTTCTGCGGGTTAAGCGCTCAGATAATCTGGACCAGCTGTTGCATGAGCTAAGCCACGCGGAACCCGAAGACTTTTTTCAATATATGATCGAGGCACCTCTATCGGACTACCTTGCGTCCCAAGAAGGTACCGATCGCGTTACGATGTCCACAATTCACCGCAGCAAAGGACTGGAGTGGCCACACGTTATGATTGCCGGTTTCTCCGACGGTTTAATGCCGCTGGATCAAGGCCTACTGTCAGGCCGTGCGGCAACCGCCCCAACACCTGCGGACATCGAAGACGATGATGGCGGCCGCCCAGAGGAAGAGCGCTGCTTGGCGTATGTTGCAGCCACACGAAGCATGCAAACACTCACGTTAAACCATGCCAACCAATATCACTTTCCCGGCAGCGAACCCGTAATTCTTGATATTTCGCCGTTCGTTGAGGAAATGGGGCTTGAGATTACCCAAGAAATGGCAATGAAGCTGGCGGGCGACACCCGTGATTACGATGTGCTTCAAAGTCTAAGCCGCTAGTTTCGTTTTCAGGCACCCTGGGATTCGACAGGGTGCTGTATGCGGAAAGAGCTGAAACGCTCATAAAGCGCTCCCTCTTTCATTTTCTGTCGAAATTACCCTCAAAAGTCTGAGTTCCATTTTCGCATGGCATAATAGAACCCACTTTTAATCACTACAGGTGGGCCGATGGCCATGGCACTTAAAACACTTTTCGCAATGAGCGTGGCCGAGGTACCCAGTGCCAGCCAAATTACGCGCGTTGGTCGTGAATACCCGGTGCGAAAATGCAAATTCCAAGAAGAAAAGTTTTGGGGATTCAAGTCCTTTGACGGTAAGGAAGGCACGGACGAAGAATTTGCCACGCCCTTATATAACGGTCGCTGGATTCATCTTCAGATAGCCAACTTCAAACCCATTATCCCCGGCCCTGTTGTCCGGCGCCATGTTGCCGAAAAAATCAAAGAGTTCACGAAACAGCACGGCGAAGAGCCCGGAAGTAAGGAAAAGCGCGAAATCAAAGAGCAGGTGCGCGACAACTTGCGCCAGCAGGCATTTCAAAAAGAAACGATCCATCAAGTTATTTTTGACTCAAAGACCAATCAGGTTTGGCTAGAGGCAACATCAGAAACAGTCCAGACAGAAATTCTGCGCGTTCTGCGCCGTGGCCTCGGCAGTCTGCCGGCCGTCCCTGTCCTGGAAGTGGCTAACTTGCCCTCTATTTTTGCCGGCTGGATAGCGGGTGAACGCGATTTGCCAGAAGGCTTTCATGTTGGCGATAGCGCCAAAGCCATTGATCCAGATGACCCTAAGGCCACCATACGTAACCCATGAGGCCCTACAGGAACCGGATTTACAGAGTATCCTTGGAACCCGAATGGTTAAGCAGATGGGACTAAAGAGCGCCAACATCAGCGCTGTCATCAATGACCAATCGCTTCTGAAGTCTATAAAACTGTCCGTGGAAACGGATGATGCAGACGCAGATGCCGACCACATGATGGCGCTGTGGTGCACAGAAATAAGTGAGCTTTTGGCGATGCTTCGTGCAGACATTGGAGGCAACAAACCCCCCGATAAGCCAGAACCTGAAGCACAGGACGATACTGCTTTTGAAAATACGAATGAGCATGAAGACGGGAGCGTTGTATGAGGTTTGTTGATCGGGTCGTCGATAATCTCGACGCCCTTCTAAGTTATGGACACAGCGCAATCTGGAGAACAAACCCCCGCGAGTTCCTGGATATAGCCACCACCGATGACAACATGACGTTTGTTACCCGTGACGGCGCACTGCTGACCTTACTAAAAGTGAAAGGGCTCACATCCAATCTCTACGATGATGAGCTCAAAGCGGTCATTAACGAAATGTCCGAAATCACCGGTCGCGACTTGATAAAATCCGGTATCCACAGCTTCGCCATTAGCTTTGAGTTTGACCCAGATGCGGCCTACGCGTACTGCCAGGAATCGTTACGGGCGACAGCACAAACGGGCGCCCGATACGGCATGGGCAACTTTATGAAGCTGATTGTGCAAGAAAAAAGCCGGAAAATGGCAGAGTTCTGTCAAGTTGAGAACACCTATATTGCCTTGTACACAAACCGAACGGCAATTCATGCCACCGAAATGGACAGTCAGGTAAAAGAGCGTACGAAAGCCATGCGTACGTGGCCGGACATGGCCGAAGCCATGCTTCTGGATGTTGCCTACCCGCAACTCCGAGTTGAACATCGGACGATGGTTCAGTCGTTCGTCAGCTTAATGAGAAAGCTTACGTCACTCAAAGATGTCGGCCTCATGCTGGAGGTCGTGGGTGTTCGTGAGTATCTGAAGGAAGTTCGCAGAATTGCGCATCCCGGAACCTCGCCTAATTGGAAGCCACGAATAGCCTCTGATTTTATGAAGGAAGTACAAATCCCCGTAAAATTTAGTCGGCGCGATCGAAAGAATGCCGACTTTATGATGGCACCCTCCATCGGCTCCCAAATCTTTAGCGAGACGCCGACAACGGTTGGCTTAAAGTATGCGGTGCTCGGTAACCGTATTCACTATTCCACAGCACTATCGCGCGGGCCCACCGACCCACAGACCTTTGATCACCTGCTGCAGCAAGCATCGGATTTGCGATTGCCGTTCCGCATCTGCTTTTCATTCAAAGGCAGCGGCACAGGTGTTGATTACCTAAACACCATGCTTGCACTGACATTCCCCTGGCTGTCCTCGGCCAACAGCCAGGTAAAGGAGTCGTATCAGGCACTGCAGAATTACGAAAAAAAGATGAACGGCATAGTTCCAGCTATGTTTGTGACGGCCTGCACCTGGGCCCCGGTAAAATCGACGTACAACCAAAAAAACGGGACAACGTACGATCTAACCGAAATTGGTGATCGAGCAACCAAATTGAATCGCGCACTTCAAAGCTGGGGTGGATGCCAGACGACGGATGCGTTTGCAGCACCCATTGAAGCGGTGCTGGCAACGCAGGCCGGCGTTTGGGATAAGCCCATGGGCGCGATAATGGCACCACCCATGCCTGACGCTATTGGCCTTAGTCCCCTGTTCCGACCAACCACCAGCTGGGGCCAAAAAGACGGAAACGTTTTGCTGCGCACAGACAGCGGCCGGTTTCTTCACTACCAGCAAACCAGTGCCCATCAGAGTGCCTGGGTCACACTACTCGTTGGCCCGATGGGGTTTGGTAAATCAACCGCACTGAACACGCTTAACCTGTATTACATCCTGACCCCTTCGCAAGAAACTGAGTTGCCATTCTTGCGTTCACTCGATGTTGGTCCATCGTCCCGTTCAATTGTGGACATGGTGCTGGCCTCCGTTGGGCCCGAGCAACAAAACGTGGCCAAATACATACGGATTCAGAACACCAAAGATTATCAATTCAACCCATTTGACACAGTGTTTGGCTGTGAATTTCCGTTACCCAACCACACGAATTATCTTGGGAACCTGATCACGACCATCTGCTATTCGATGCAGTCGAACGATGCTGTGAAAGGGCAGCTCCCTGGCATGGTGAACGCTATTCTTCGCGAAACCTATAAAGCGTTTGCGTCCGCTGAAAATGGGGGTACCCGCCCTCGGGTCTACTACGAAAAAGCCAATCATTTGATTGACCAAAAGATTGAAAAACACGGAATCGAAATAGACGAAAGGACCAGCTGGCATGAAATTCGAAACGCCCTATATGCCGCTGGCGAAACTCGTTGCGCGTTCATCGCACACCGCAAATCGATGCCCATTTTGTCAGACTTGATTGGTACGGCTAGCGGAGAAAGCATCCGCGGTGACTACCCGGACATGGTTAATGGTATTGCGATACTCGATCTCTTTACTCGTGCTATCCGGGAAGCGTTTGATATGTTTCCTATGCTTCAAGGAGAAACGAAGTTTGAGCTGGGTGAGTCACGCATTATTTCTTTAGACATGGAAGACCTCGTCCCGCGGGAGCTGACTGATCGGGCAATGTGGCAGGCGAGCATTGCGTTCTTTATCGGATATGACATTTTAACGCGGGACTTCTTCTTCCACGAAGACTATTTAAAATATATCCCTGCCCAGTTTCTAAATTTCCACACACGCAGAGCCAAGGCTCTAAAGACCGCACGCAAGCGATTCAGCATGGATGAGCGTCAGCGGTTTGCGAAGATCCCTACCGCCCAAGCGCAGGTAGACGGCTTGATCGCCGAAGGCCGGAAGAACATCGTTGACATCATGGTGGCCTCGCAGCTGTTCGAACACCACACGGATCAGTCTATCCGGCTATCAACGTCAGTGATTATTCTCGGTGCCGGCAATATGGACAACGAGGAAGCCGAACAGGTGGCGTCTCGATTCGCGCTCACCAAAAGTCAGGTAAGCGCCATTCGCCGCATTCGACCGCCAACGAGCAAAGGCGCCGAGGCATTTATGATTTTCCGGACAAAGGATGGATCGCAAGCCCACCATTGCTATATGTCCGATGGCTCAGTTTACCTGTGGCTGATCGCAACCGAGGGCATTGATCGGGCGTTCAGAGGAATAATGTACGATCGGTTCTCTACAGAAGAAGCTCTGACGCGCTTAGCTAAACGGTACCCAGGAGGCTCTATCAAAAAAGAACTGGAAAACAAGTTAGCCACTATGAATGATGACCCAAGCCAAGATGGCCAGATTACGGCGAATCTACTGGAACAGATGGCGGATGAATGCTAACTCACTGATTGCTAACTAACTGTTAGGTGACAAACTATTGATGGGCGTCATGTAACCTAAAAAGCTATGTTAAATTCTGTAAAATCATGCGCTTAATCTGTACATAAACTGGATTTTTCATGTTCAAACTGTAACAATTGTTACTGACTCTTAATCTGATAGCGAAATTTAATAGCTTTGGCGTCCGCGAGGCTGTCGTTTTCGGTTCAGATATTCAAGTAGGATTAGTTTAGGTATGGCAATAATACTGGACAGTATGGTGTCAATCACCCGTGACCCGGCCTCTAGCGAGATTACCGACATTAAATGGCTCACAAAGAACATCAGTGGGTTCGGTACGGAGACATCAGTTAAACCTGAGCACGTTGTATACCTGCTGGAATCGTTTGGTGAGGGTGAGGACAACGCCCCGCAATCGCTGAGCTTTGAACTGGGTGGTGATGAGTTCGCCCTTTATATGAGCGGTACGAACGAGCTGGCCCGCGAAGTGTACGACTATTTCAACGCTGAAAATCAAGTAACCATCAGTAGTATTGTGCATAAAGCGGGCGATGCCAGTCAGTTTGAGCGATTTAGCTGGACAGTGCCCG
>Ga0209414_1000844_pt1 | contig 14864 bp, 18 predicted proteins | sample LakVidmifraction_4_FD_181154 | JGI IMG/M metagenome (GOLD analysis project Ga0209414, IMG submission 181154) | Hypersaline microbial communities from Lake Vida, Antarctica - Brine Hole Two &gt;0.2 micron (SPAdes) (version 2) | ecosystem: Environmental > Aquatic > Non-marine Saline and Alkaline >... | reverse complement strand
CAGGGGCAACGGGCTTCCAAGAGGTGCTCGTAGATTTTTTCAGCCGTCATCTGGTCGAGCGGAAGGGCGTTCAAGTTCGTGCATTTGGATTTTCTCACGGCAGCGATCATGGCTTCCTTCGTAGGTATGTGCGGCATTTGTATTCTATTCAGATTTCTTTGCGGTACGCTTGGCTCTGAGGGCAGCCATTTTTGTTCGCATTTCCACAGAACCAGCTTTAGTTTTCTTAGGCTCAGCTTTGGCCTTCTTAGGCTCAGCTTTGGCCTTCTTGACGACGACTTCTTCCTTCTTAGGCTCAGCTTTGGCCTTCTTGACGACGACTTCTTCCTTCTTGGCAGCTTTAGTTTTCTTCTCCACGACTTCTTCAGCAGCTTCAATTTTCTTGACCTCTGGCACGTTCGGCTTGAGTCTCTCGATTTGGTTTGCAATATCGCACTTTTTCATGCGGCTGACTGGCGTGGGCATGATGTCCTTTCGCAACTTCTTCAATTCGGTTCGCATTTCAATCAACGACATTTATTACTCGTCAACATAATATTTCAGTAAAAAATGAATCCGTTTTCAAGAAATGAATTCGTTTTCAAATTTACTGTGTCTCATCTGCTGAATCGTTAAGAATATTTTTTACGCCTGCAGATACCACGCAGCAATGTGGCCTCGCTCATCAGGTGCAGGAGGGTTGACGTATTGATCCACAACGGTGCCGTTTATAACCCCGCTGTTGTTCTCATTTGCGTAGAAGGTAATCTCATCGCCGGCTTCGAACTGGTTCCAGTAGAATGTGGAAGTGAACACACCACAACTGGCATGGGAGTTTATTTTGTTTCGCTGGTAGAATGTTGTAGATGTCGAAGGGCGGAATCCAACGACCATTGTCTCACCAGATCCATCACCGCATTCCCATCCTTCCACTTCAAAAAGATACGCACCGTTGGACGGCAGTATCAACGTTGCTCCAGCTAACAATCCAACTCCAACAAAGATGTTGTCGAAGGTAACCTTCTGGTCCAAAGTTCCCCTTACGGTTGTGCTGGTCTGATCTGCCCAAAAAATGAGCTGCTGTGTTCCAGCCGGGAGAACGGACGGAGGAGGATACGCCATTCCATTAATCTTGGATACGTTCGTGATGACTTGGCTTCCTGACATGTCAATGCTACTAATATTTGTCATCACGCATGGACTGGCAGAAAGGCCATCAAAGGTTTTGACGCCTTGAATCACGACACCTCCTGCCATCGTATTTTGAATTGTCAGCGGAAATGTTGCTGCTACAGACGGAGGAGCTAAGAGATTCGCACACGTAAGGACGGTGGCTTGGTCTCCAGACGAGCTGTTGATGATATTGAAATCGCTTGTGTTTGCTTCAATGTAGCTTCCACCTGCCAAAGACAACGCACCACCCGCAGATACGTTTGTAGCCGCAACAGAATTCATAGACAACGTTGTGATGCTGTTGAAATTCACTGTAGATACGGGATTTGTGGTCGTCAAAAATATACCCGCTGGTAAAACCTCAAACCGAACGCTGTTGAACCCAAGAATAACTGGGCCTGATAAAAGACTTGAACCGTGAATGCTCGAACCAACAAGGGTAGTTCCGCCCTCCACATACAACGCATTGTCGCCGGGAATCAAATTGCCTCCATAGATATTTACATCTGCTTGGCCGGTAATAGAATCACCGACATTTAGATCACGGCAAGACACATCGCCGACGCTATTCACAGTCATCAAAGGAAGCGACGATATACCTCCGATAGATAATGAATTGCCACGAATTCCGTTGGCATCCACAATATTGAATCCATCAAAATCAACAGATTGCGTTGCAGGAAATTGCGACCACGTAGAAGCATTCGCTGCTGATCCAGGCACACCTTGCGGTCCAGTGGGTCCAGACACACCTGTAGCACCGATAGGTCCAGGCACACCTTGCGGTCCACTCGGTCCAATGGGTCCAGGCACACCTTGCGGTCCACTCGGTCCCGTCACGCCTTGCGGTCCACTCGGTCCAATGGGTCCAGGCACGGTAAATGTTGTAATGACTTCGCTCTGCGTATCGTCATCTGTGAACAGCGTCATAGTATCGCCTGGCCCAAGCCCAACCACCTCAAAGGTAACAATCATTTGATCCGTTGGGTTGACAACTGTCGTAGGAATGGAGAGTACGGTTATGTACTCGTCCAATACCGCACCCTGAAAAATAGGCACGGGTTTGCTGGTGTTGATGTGTGCTGGAGGATTGACACCATCGTCGATGTATAGAGAGACCAAAACAGACGACGTGGTGATGCCACTGGTTAAGGCGTGAAAATTGAAGTTCCACGTTCCGCCTGGAATCGTAGATGAACCGATGGGCGGAGACAGAAACTCAGCAATCGTGCCGTCCACGCCTACGGTATAGGAGGCCCCAGTGATGAGATTAAAAGCATCTGTCATCGTGTTGTAAGGAGGCGTGGAAGGGACATTGGTGAAGTAAAATTCCTTTCCACTGCTTGTGCCTGGAGAACCTTGCGGTCCAGTCGGTCCTGCGACACCTGCGTAGTCAGCACCGAGCCATAAGGGCACGTTTGGATTGGCATAGACAGGCGTACCGAGTAGACTCATTTGTATCAAGAGAAGATTTTTTAACCCTTACGCAATGCGGAGTAGTATGGCGTTGTTGGTTTGGATGAAGGACCCAGCCGGTAAGGCATTGGGTAAAAATAAAGTGCCGACAAGTGGCTGAGGCGCTGCTCCAAACCCTTGTAGAAGACCTGTCACACTGAACAAACGATACTCGGGGCCAGCTGGAATAGTGATTGTGCTTGCCCATCCAACAGCACTTGTTCCAGTACTTGTTTGTACGAGCACGGAATGTAACCCGGCCGGAACAGCTACACCGCTCGATTGAATAAGAACATCAAAGGACATGAGGTAGAGAGCATTTTCTTGGATGATGTTTCCAGCCAGTCCACCTACAAAGGTCATGGCTTGATTTCCGGCTCCAATACCAGCATAGGTAATGTCTCCACGAATTGGTGAGAAGGACGTTGCATTGACTGTTGTCGCATTGACTGTTGTCGCATTGAGAGTTGTGGCAGTGATTGTCCCGACAACATTCAAGTTTTGTTCCATCGTGATGTCCTGTACGCTATCAATGGACATAGCCAGAGACGGAGGTAATGCTGGCGTGTTTCGGCGAGTGTAGAACAACAATTCACTACCGAGAGATGTGTCAATGTCCACAGGTGTGCTTACGATCAGCGACGTGTAGGGAGCATCACCGGTTGGTTCGGGACCGAGAATGAGACTTGCCGATCCACTCAGAGTTGACGGAATGACTGCGAGACTATCCTTTACGGTTAAGGGGCCGTCTACAGCTCCACCAGCAGTAGACAACCAACATGGTGTGGCTGGATTCGCAAAGACTTGTGTTCCTAGCAGAGACATTTGTAAGTTGACGAGATATTATTCGTCATCCGAGCTTTCCGTCTCACGTGTGAGAATCGCCTCCAAGTGTTCCCGCACGACTTTCTTACCTGGTTTCTCTTCGATAATGAATTTTCGCATTGCCCGTGATCCGGGTTGAGCTCGTTCCGTCTTGGTGGGCTTGACGCTACGGGGCTGGACGGGCTTGTCAACGATTCCTCTTGTTTGCCGATTGGCGATCATTGTTCGCATCAAATCCATCTTCTTGTTTTTTGATACAACAAAAAAACATACGAGTATATAATATGGATAGACAACTTACGCTTGAACTACCAGATGCAAAGACGGGCGGTATGAGTGTCTTGATGATTGGATCAACCCGATCAGGTAAGACGACCATTCTCAAGCATATAATCAACAAATATTTTGACAAGCATCTTGGCGTATTGATGTCGCCTAACATCCACGCTCCAGTCTACGAAGGGTTGAAGATGGCCGAATGTGCCGAATACGTCCCTGAAGTCATTCAGGAGATGTATAAGATTAACAAGGACACGAAAAATCACTACCCATTCTTGGTCGTACTGGACGATGTCGTTACAAAGAAGTTTGACAAGGAGTTGCTTAAGCTATTTACCGTTCACAGGAATGCAGGAATCTCGGCTATCCAATGCATCCAATCGCCGATTCTGCTGAACTCGGCAATGCGAGGCAATATAAATGTTGTGCTACTCGGGTATATGAACTCGGATGAGTCGTGCGACAAATGTATCCGTATGTTTTGCTATACGTCCGTTGCAGGTAAAAATATTGAAGCGAAAATCCACGAGTACAAGCGATTGACTGCGGATCACCATTGGCTATGCGTCAACAACCTGACTGGGGAATTTTATAGATTCAAGCTACGTTAGACCACGAATTCGCACGTTCCCTGTGAAAAGGTCAAAACAGCGTTGTAGTTGTAGCTCAGGTGTAGCTTGTAGTCTGCGGCGGGTGGCAGGGACTGCGGAAGGTTGAACTGCAAATTGACGATACCGTTGGTGATAGACTTACCCGCCATATAGGTGGAGTGGGCAGTGATATCGTTGAATGTCTGAGCGAAGGGCAACTCTAACCACTGAGCGAGATAAGGACTCGTAATGGAACACGCACCACCTCCAGCATCCGCAACTAGAACCTCATTGACTGCAGGCGACTGGCGACCGTTTACCAGATTCCAAAGTGAACCAGAACCCTTATCAAATCGAGCAAACACTTCACCTGCATAGGTCATCACCATATCCTCAGGAGCCGCCCACTTGAAGGGATTCTTGATAGCCCCCGACGTATCGCTATCCTTCGTGATCCAGCACTGAATATTCTTGACTTCACCACTGCGGAAACCAGTCAGCGAAAGAGTCTGTCCTTGCGCGTTGGCTAAAGGAATAACCACTTCTTGCTGGGCGAACTCAATTGGGTATGAGAGAGCGTGTGTGGTCATATCTACACGTCTAGCCAATGCATCGCCTTGATTATCAAATATCACCTGCTGTGCTTGGAACTCAGCGAAGGACAGGGCAGAGGGAGCCGTACCGGCTGCACCAACAGCGGCAGAGAAAATGGATGCGATAGGGTTCAGTTCAACTGTGATTTGACACTGCTGTGTGAGCAGGTCTGTGGGCAGAGGAGGAAGCTTACCATCGGCGGTGGGGATTGTATGGGGCAACGACAACCACACATACGCACGTTGGTTCACGGAGAAATCACCAGCGGCTCCTGCAGCCCCTGCGGCGGCAGACCCACCTAGAGCCAATAGGTCATCACGAGCCATACCGTTCGGCGTCTTGCGGATCGCATTCTGCAGTAGCTGTTGACCGCTTAAGAAGTACTGGCTCGAGCCTCCATAACGGAAGCTCACCTGCTTGATGAGGGAATACCCCCAGCCACGTGGGATGGCGAGACCCGACGCAGTAAATCCAGCTACGCCGGACACGGGAAGCTCCATTGTCACGATGATATCCTGCAGGCCGTTGTTTGGCGGGATGGTGAATACCGAGCTTCCACCCGTCAGGTTGGCGAAAGACTGGACGTATCGGGTGTTCTGTACCGTGCGGAAGCACTGCTTCTTAGCTGTCTCTGGATCGGGGTAATACAGATCGACACACGTACCCGGACGAACCATTTGCTGGACGGACTCACTCAAGGAAGATTGCATTTGTAGTATCCCGAGAGAAAGTTTTCCGCCGTCTATACAAATGTCAGCAGCGATGATTAAAGCACATGGTGGGTCGAAGGATATGGTGAATAGCAAGGGCGGTCTGATTCTCACTGGGATTATCCAGGATACGATGGCGAACTCGCCCAAGTCCGTGCATATGCGGTCGTTGGCGAACCTGGTCTCTCAAACGACAGGTGTCGGTCTTGGCGAATCTGTTATGGAGGGTGTATTGACCGCGACGGTTCCCGCAGATAGACGTGCTACACCTGCACTGCAACCTATGCACGAGCAGGATAAGACGGCGTCCAAGATGTCCGTTGGCGGCACATTCGCCGGTCCCGCGTCTGGGTATGGTAAGGGCGGCAAACAGAAGGGTAAGAAGAAGGTTTAGTTCTCAGAAATCAACAGCGACATCCGCCAATCAGGGAAGATTTGGTCTCCGTTAGCTCCTGTATCATTGCCTGACAGGAGTATACCACGATCGTCATATACTTCAAAGGTCAGGTTGCCAATGGGCTGGGTCTCATTCCACTTGATCTGCTTAGGAGTTGCAAACTGACGGTAGATGGTAAACGGATAGGTGCCGGGTACGGTGCCAGACTGATCTTCCGTTTCCAAATAAATTCGAGCAAGAACATCCCGAGAGATACCGTTTGTGCTTGTGGCATCCTTGAGGTCTTGGTTGTAGGTGAGCTGTGAGGAGACAATATCCATGTATTCTGTGTATCGACAGCGAGTGATCTTGCCAATCAGAATTTGGTTACCGCTGACCCAATCGCCATCTCCACCGATAAGATCAACGAGACCAAAGCTGCCGGTGTCGCCGGACGGGAACAATATAAGATCGTTACCAGCACCGACGTCGAAGCTAAACCGTCCCGGAGACACGTAGGTAACTGTTGTACCGCCGTTCGTGAGAGGGATGAGTGCCACTTGAATAGCTGTAGCAAGAGCTGTTGGTGTATAAAACCCATTGGCAATCGTGAGTGCAACTTCTGCACCACCATTGTAGATGACACTCATAGAGTTCGTTCTCGGATTGATGTTGGGAATGTAATACGGAAATACAATCTCCGTGAGAGCAATACGTTTGAAGAAACCCGTGAAGATGTTTTGGTTTCTCGTGATGGAAAAGCTATACGGACTGGACAGACCGAACTGGCTGTCTGTCGGGGTAGCATATCGATCAAAGCTGTCGACACAAAACAGAACTGTACTTGAGGGGCGAACCGTCACCGCTTGGTCCTCTGCGATATATCCGCCAAATCCAAGTTGTCTACCCATTTGTGCTGCCATTGAGGATGCCATTTGTCTACTAGACTGGAAAAAATCTACGCCTATAGAGTCGCAGGTTATTTTCGAGAGACGTGGTATTCCACAGCAACCAGCGGGATAATGCACCTGCAGTCTTGGGATCATTCCAATTCTCATTTGTTCTGTGCCGTGCGAGATAACTGGCACGACGCAGACCATCATGATGCTGAGTGTAGTCCTTGTAGCCAGACGCACCAAAATCCGTATACGTTCCATCGCGAAATATAGCTCTCCATTTTTTGGCTGCGATCGGAGATCGGATGAGTTCCATTTGTATGTTACATTCAAAAATATACTAGAACCAAATATCCAATATTTCCGAGTAGTCCAAGTGACCTACATCGGCCTGCACGTAGCCGGTCGGACTCCACTTGCTGAAAATGATAATAGGTCGGCGAGACCTCCATGTTGGTTGTTATATAGCCGTGTTCTCGCATCCAGTCATATGCTCGATCCTTTGTCATTCTATCACGGCGAAGTACTATTGATTGAATCACGTACGCCATTTATTTCTCTTACTAAGAAATAAAGCAAATGGACGACATTCTCATTGAGGCTGGGTTTAGTACTGTCGGTGTGGCTATATTGCTTGTCGTATACAAAGTCTTCAAATCGGCACAGGGTAAGAAGTGTATATCCTCTTGTTGTGGTCGCAGAATGGAAGCTGGATTTGATATTGGCAGAATGACGCCACAAGCAGTACCCGTTGTTGTCTAACTGTTTGCTATATAAGACTTTAGGCAAAATGTATACGACTTTAGGCAAATGTTGCTATATAGAATCCCTAAAACTATCTTATATAGTATCCCTAAAACTATCTTATATAGTATCCCTAAAACTATCTTATATAGTATCTGTCTCAAAATTGGCTTGAATGTCTCTTATACGTGCGTCCATGCCAATTTTGAGACACTATATAGCATAATTACCTCGAGTCTCATTCGTCTGCAAACACCTGTGCCGCTGTAAGTGGCCTTGCAACATAGGAAAACAGCTGTCCATCTGGACTGTACTTCAGTGAGTACACGTACCCACGATTACCTGCATCTCTCATTTGTTTGCTAACAACCTTACTTTCCACACCACACCACTGCTTCAACGCCTTACTTAGATCACGACAGTATTGCTCGTCGGTATTCTTCTCGCTACGAATCCTCTGGTTGAATAAGGTCAAATCCATTTTGGGGACAGAGCTAACAGCCAGTTCCCAATGTGTATCCCAATCCAACGTTAAGTCCTGAAACAGTTTGAGTCTCTCGGCATCCTTAGGAACAAGATCGATCACCTTCTCCAGAATCAAATCTGTCGGTTCAAGATTAAATACAGACCAACTGCGTTCCACTTGTTTACGATTATCCAACCAAGCGTCCCAGATAAACTGATCCACCTGAACGACCTTCTGCGTCATATAGTATTTCTCCAACTCGTATCGCTGTGTATCCGTCAATACCTGACGACTGCGTGCATACGTCTGAGCTGTATCGTAATCAATTGTGTCTACATCAGCAACTGAAATATGTTGTTGCTTACTAGATTTCACAGGTGTTGCATCCAGTACCGACTGCTCTTCCCACGACACGCCAGATAAAGCCAAGTATCCCTTCATACACTCAGAAAAGTGCTTCTTGCTAATTATAATTTCATTATAATTCCACATCAAAACACGATGTATCCAAGCAGGCAGGGTTGTAAAGTCCATCATAGGCAACTCCAAGTCCGTCAAAAACTTTTTTACACGTTCGTTTTGCACTTGAAACTGTGCTTCTTGTTCGTTCAATCCTGCTTCCAACGCACAAGGGCTTGGGTGTGGATTCAAATATACCGTCAGATGATTGTTCTTCAATTTGCGTGCTCGGTGTATCGCCTGTGCGTAATCGCGTGCGACCATAGACCAACCTGTTCCATATACAACGGCTTCGTCGAATGAAGGACCATTGTAGTTGATGCCGACTGTTATGGATGCCGTGTATCCAACCAAATCCTTATCCGCCCAATGCGTATCCACATCCGCAAGATCACGTTCTTTAATCTTGGCATCACTTTCACTTGTGTAGAGAACATTTGATACGGATGACGGCAGTGCCGAATGAAATGTATTGGCCTTTACCCTCGCTCCCCACACAGCTACCAAACGCTTGCCTTCTTTCAATTTGGTGTGGATTGCTTCATACAAGCCCGATTCATTGACGAAGGTCGCCGTGCGTTTGTATGGTATAGTTGGATTGATGACCAAGACAGCATCGCCACGCAACGTCTTCAGCATTTCCATCGTCCTGTCTGTGAGAAATGCGTCCAACACGATCACACGCTTGGCGTTCCGAACCAATCGTTCAAACGCACTCATATTATCCATATACTTGCCTCTGTGCGTCTTGTTGGGTGTAAGGTTCGCAAGAATGCTTTCCACCTCATCCAACAGCAATAAATCACGAGGCTCACTAGCAACACATCGATGGAGAGATTGCACTTGGACGATGACCTTATCTTCACGAATTTCGCCTTTGATGTTCCGGTAATCAACAAATTGTTTGAGTTCCGCAGCAATTTGGCTTGTGAACGATTGACGAGCGGATACAATTAAAATCTTCTCTGCGTGTGGGTTGAAAGGTGATGGTGTGCACGCCTCCTTGCAACGTGTAGTCTTGCCTGTACCAAGATGCGACTTGACTGCAAGTGTTCGCACGTTTGGTAGTTCCTTCAAGAAGCCCTGTTCGTCGCACCAATTTTGTTTGGTATGTTCGTCTTCCGTCAAACGAGTCATTTCCTCAAACATCTGTCGTCCAAGCTGTTCTGTATAGACCGTATCACGACTCAACGCCATATACACTGTAGGATTATCCCGCTTGGCAAAGAATTTGAGTGTGCCGATACTGTGCTTATTACGTAGAGAATCATAGCGTTTGATGTAGTCATTCACCCATTTGAATGAATAATTGGATGCTTTGGAACAGTACCGATGAATCAGCTCAGCGGGTGCGTTCAACGACAACAGAGTAAATATCAAACTCTCGGCAGACTTGTATGTCTCCCACGTATCTACGGAAACACAGTCGCACAGCTTTGTTAAATAGGACGCCTCGTAATCGGAACAGGTCGGTTTGGTCTCCTCCGCACGTTCTTGGAGATCAAAGTCAATGAGAGTAGCCCACTTGGGAACATATGAAATGATATGATCCTCTTCCTCACCTTGAAGCATATAGAACGGACGGTTCTCGTTCGGCTTGGACGTCCATAGCGTTCGCATCTTTCGTGCGTTGGAATAGACGGACATGTCGCCTACGACGCCCTCAGGAAGAGAAATGCGACTATACAAGTCTGCTGCAAATGCTTTGGCGTGTGCGATGGACTTGACATATCTATCGGGTATAACCCAGCGATGGGAAATCTTACGATACTCGTAGCTTGATGCACTGAATTGGGTGATTTGGTGGTCTTTAAAAAAAGTAGCAATCACGGTGAATACCTCAAAGTCCAGTGTATGGAACTCTGCTTCGGTGATGGTGTGGCTAACCTTGCAGTCAATATCACCGAACGGACGAATGGGCGTATCTACAGGAAGAATCTCGTAGCACGGGTTCTCTTTCATGTACGCAATGGCCGTCCGAATATCTTCGAACGTATGTGAGGCATTGTTTCCATTCCAGTCAGGGCGGGTGGCGATAGTCATTATTATTATTATATAGCAAGATAATCTTTAAACCACAACGATCGGGGGGGCCTCGACGACCACTTTTTTTGGCCGACCAGGCTTACGACGTTCGTCCTTCGGCCCCGCCTTCGTGTCGTAATACTTTCGTTGTGCACGACGCATTGCCTCATAGTGTCGCACAGCACTATCAATCTTTTTTTGATCCATTATATATTCTATACGACACTATATTTGTAAATCAGTTATATACTCTTGATATAGGATCGCCAAAGTGAAATCACGAATCCGTTTTCAATTTGACACCGTCCGTTGGAAGTAGGTAAGATAACAGGTGAGCTACAACATCTACATTGAAAGCGTTGCCGATACACTTGTAGCGATGCATTGTTGCAACACATTCTGTGTATCCGTCTGGAAGTGATTGCAATCTTTCACACTCCACTGGTGTTAGTTTTCTAATCGTATCGTGTTGTATGTAATGACTTGATCCCAGACACAAAGTAGCCATTTTTCGGTCTATATCGTACACACGGTTGGCTTGATGCGAGTTTCCAATACATCCTAGAGTTCTAATTTCGCCACGACCAAGACCTATTTTTTCTGAAAAAACTCCCTTCGCATTGAATTTATCGTCTACAGTTGATTCGAGAATGTGTCTCAAAAGGATTCCCCTATCCTTTGGTTGAATGACACCTGGTATGTTCGTCCAGAACAATCGTTTTCTTGATTGTGCCGAGACCAAGCACGAATTGATAATGATTGGTTCAACACCCATCTCCCGAGTGATGGTGTCTCGGTCTGCTTTCGGCATGGAGGCCACATTTTCCAAGACGAACCACGTAGGATTGGACTCCTTCTTAATACGAAGATACTCCCAGAACAGACATGACCTGTTGCCGTCAAGCCCCTTTCGTCCCTTCTTAGCAATACTTAGATCCTGGCAAGGTGAACCACCAATCAACAAATCCACCTTGCCGGGTACATAGCCAACAACACTTCCCGCTCGGATAATGTCGGGGTAGTTTCTTGTCGAGACCTTTATTGCATTCTTTTCAATCTCACAGGCTGTATAGGACGCTACGGGCAGACCAACACGATCCAGTGCGACACGGGCGCAAGAAATCCCATCAAAAAGAGACAGAACATTCATTTTACATTAACCCGTTTTTTATTTGAATTGAGCGACCGCCGGTCTGTTTTGATAGTTATTTAATATAAGATCGCATCGCTGTTCCTACACTGTGTCGCATTAACCGTGCATCAGCTTTCAATGATTTAATTGATTCACCGTGATAGTGTGTGTCGTATATATGACGCAAGGCAGATACAGAAACCTTTTTTGGGGCAAACACCTTGTTGAGTCTTTTTGTTATCGCACCGGCTGAAGGAAGACCTAGTAGCGATCCTGAGGTTCGTCCTGCCAACCACGAGGACAACACTGACTTCAATTCCGCAGGAACTGTAATCACCTCATCCGGAAAATCACGAGCCGTCTTGTGTTTGCGAATCCGCATCACGCCTGTTGCTGGATTGTATTGGTTGTCGCCTTCATTTATCTGCATTGTAGCGTATTCCTGAGCACGACCTGGAGGCATCATTGTGTATAGGGATACTAACACCTTGTCTACGCCTTGAGGCAACGTGTCTCGTATTTTCAAAACATCGTCCCACGACATCCAATAGTTTTTCTGGGTCTCTGTCTTATCTTCTGTCTGGACGGCACGGCTATTACTTACTCGTCTGGCAAGTTCGGTCTCGTAGTGTTTTAGCAACGTCTTCATACGAGGAGTTATACGAAGCAACGCACAAATCGCATTCAGCACAGAAATTTGTGTACTTTTAGCATATGACTCCAACGCAGGCTCTACTTGAGACCAGTTCTTCAGCCAATGTAAGTTCTCCATTTCCTTATTTGGAAAGACTTTGAGGTGAAGATTCTTCACATACCTAATATAGTTCCTTGCAGTCGACTCCGTGATAGGCACACCAGTTTTGAGGCTGACAACTTCCGTGAGACGTTTCAATATCTGTTCCATTGATTTACTCTAACTACATATATTAAAATTAGATCCGTTTTTACTCAAATATTATGTTGGTTGAGATTAAATATGAAAATCTGTAAAATTTGTGGCACAGATAATCCAGCTCAGTTTTACGAAACACAAAATTCTAATTATTGTAAGTTCCACCACCTCGAAAAATACTTTGCGCCCGGTAGAGTTCGATTGCTCGACGCCAAGCTTGTACGCGGAGGCTGTTCTGATTGCAATTTACTCGTTACGCCTGAAAACTCTGTTTGTTTTGATTTCGATCATATGAGTTCCAAGTTAACGAATATATCCAAAATGACGACATCCACCAACGAAAGGTTTGAAGCGGAGATCGCAAAATGTGAGTTGCGATGTTCCAATTGTCATAGAATGAGAACCAAGTCCCAAGCATACGTACATCCGTCGCCTGGCAGGCCTCGACGCAACGTATTGGTGTGGGCTCCGATTGGCTAATCTTGAAAACGGATTCATTTTTAATATTATAAGGAATTGATAACGGAAATGCCTCGCACATCAATTCAAGCAAGGATAGAAGAGTCTATCGTAATTGATGAAGCCACCGGCTGTTTTAATTGGACGAAAAGCCTTAATAGGGGCGGATACGGGCGAATACAAATCAATGGTAAAACGGAACGAGTCCATCGCGTGTCTTACGAGATTTACAAGGGCAAAATCCCAGTAGGAATGTGTGTCCTTCACAGATGCGATAATAGGAAGTGTTGTAATCCAGAACACCTGTCTGTCGGCACAAATCAACAAAATGTGAACGATAAGATGACGAAGGGCAGGTGGGCGGGTGGTGCTAAACTAACCCTTGAGAAAGTCAAGGAAATCCGTGAAAAGTATATTGAGACATCAACTTGCAAACAACTAGCACTTGAGTATGGCGTTAGTTACGACACAATATGGAACATTATCGCGAATAGACGTTGGAAACAGTAATCTTTACAATTTGAATCTTTTTTTACTGAAATATTATGGCTAATCTTGATGATAAACAACGAAAACTTCGTGAGAATTATCCAACAAGCATTTGATCGCCATGTGTTGTGCGGAGATAGATGAAAAAGTGTCTTTGAAACAAATATCTTGAACGAGCGAGAGACGTCCCTCGTACCGAACAATGAGGTCAACACAGCGAGAAGGCCTCGTACATAAATGCACTAAGCGAACGTTGTGATTAATGTATGCGTGACAGAAGGATGGTATATACTCGTTCTCTGTTTGAAATCTATGTATGTCTTGTTCCCGTGTTTGGATTGTGATCGGCAGTGGCAGTCCGTACCAATTTGTTATACACGTTTGAATCTCAGCGTCTGTCATGTTTGTTTATTATCTATATTTACGTGAGAAAATCCAAATGCACGAACTTGAACGCCCTTCCGCTCGACCAGATGACGGCTGAAAAAATCTACGAGCACCTCTTGGAAGCCCGTTGCCCCTGCCTTCAAAAACTCCTGAAGCAATCCAGACCTTAGGCAAATGTTGTATATAGACTATTCCCAAATTGGCTCGAATGTCTCTATATAAAGTCTGTCTCAAAATTGGCTTGAATGTGTCCTATACGTGCGTCCATGCCAATTTTGAGACAGACTCTATATAACGTAGTTTTAGGATCTTTATACTGCAAATACCTATAAGACTTTAGGCAAATGTTGTATATAGTATCCGTCCCAAATTGGCTTGAATGTCTCTTATACGTGCGTCCATGCCAATTTTGGGACAGACACTATATAGCATAATTACCTCGAGTCTCATTCGTCTGCAAATACCTATAAGACTTTAGGCAACTGTTGTATATAGAGTCTGTTCCAAAATTGGCTTGAATGTCTCTTATACGTGCTCGTATGCCAATTTTGGAACAGATACTATATAAGGTAGTTTTAGGATCTTTCTACGGCACAACGTCGCTTCGCTCCGGCCGATTCGTGTATTTTTTGGGCTACTATATGTTCCTTACCATTTTTGGTAAGAAAATGTGCGCCGATTCATTATTTTTTGGGCTACTATATGTTCCTTACCATTTTTGGTAAGGCAATGTCGGTTCGCTCCCAACCATATTTCTACAACTTCGTCAGATACAACGTCGCTTCGATCCGCGCCGATTTATTATTTTTTGGGCTACTATATGTTCCTTACCATTTTAGGTAAGGAAATGTCGGTTCGCTCCAAACTATTTTTTTTACATGCATATTTTAACCATAGGGTAAATCATTAATGATTTACCCTATGGTTAAAATAT
>Ga0209414_1000842_pt1 | contig 14870 bp, 11 predicted proteins | sample LakVidmifraction_4_FD_181154 | JGI IMG/M metagenome (GOLD analysis project Ga0209414, IMG submission 181154) | Hypersaline microbial communities from Lake Vida, Antarctica - Brine Hole Two &gt;0.2 micron (SPAdes) (version 2) | ecosystem: Environmental > Aquatic > Non-marine Saline and Alkaline >... | reverse complement strand
TATCCCCCTTTTTTTCGATTCACAGAATCGACCCTACATGTCCTCCAATCAACGTTAGTCGCGAGTAATGTAGCGTCCGTTCTGTGAACGGAAATATATTTTTTCATACAATTTTTGACAGTACCTTTACGGTTAATTCATTTTTTTAGGTAAGTTTTGAAAAGCAAAATCTAGGCAAAAGGAGTAAGTAACACTTTAAGAGAAGAGATGAGAATATTGAATTGAAGAATCTTTAACATTAACTCGTCACACCTAGCATTTTCAACTTTGAATTTTCCGTTTTTAATTAAAAATAGAACTTTCCCTGAGCTGATGAAGGCTCAGGTGTTTTTGTTTCTGAATTTAGCTGTGCAATTTCAAGAAACTCCTGTTCATTTAATATCTTTACACCTAGTTCTTGAGCTTTTACAAATTTCGAACCGGTAGACTCTCCGGCAATCAGATAATCAGTACTATTTGAGACAGAAGAGGAGACCTTTCCTCCAAGCTGTTCAATTAACTCTGTTGTCTCTCTGCGCCCCATTGACTTTAAAGAACCTGTCAAAACAAATGTTTTGTTTTCAAGTAAAGATGCTTTATCTGAATTACTTTGAATCTTCTTTGTATTGACCCCCGCCGACTTAAGTCTATCAATCAAAATAATATTTCGATCATCATTAAAAAAATCCACAATTGAGTTGGCAACAGTATCTCCAATATCTTTCAATTTTGACAGTTCTTCTGCTGTAGCCGATGCCAACACGTCAAGATCTTTAAATTCATTTGCCAGAAGTTTAGCAGATTGAGCTCCAACATTTGGTATGCCTAATGCAAAGATTAGTCTATGCAGATCTCTATCTTTACTTGCCTCAATTCCTTTGAAGAGATTATTTGCAGAGACAGCACCCATTCCGCTATGTTGACTAACAAGATTTTTATTGAGATAATAAATATCAGCAGGGGTTTTTAGAAAACCACCTTCGGCAGACATTGATTCAACAATGGCTGGGCCGATTCCTTCTATATCCATTGCATTTCTTGACACAAAATGTTCAATACAACGCTTTACTTGAGCGGGACAGTGAATGTTTTCACAAAATGAACCAATAATTCCATCTTTATGTACAACCTCGAAGCCACATGCCGGACAGTGTGATGGCATCTCGAAGGGAACGGAGTCTGCAGAACGTTTGGTTAAAACAACTTCAACAACTGCCGGAATAACTTCACCCGCCTTTTCAATAATGACAGTATCCCCTACTCTGATATCTTTTCGTTTAATTTCCTCTCCATTATGAAGAGTTGCCCGACTAACCTTTGACCCGGCCACTTCAACTGTTTCAAGCTCTGCTACTGGTGTTAGTGCTCCTGTCCTTCCAACCTGAACAGTAATACCTTTAAGAATTGTTTCTGCTTTTTCCGTATCATATTTGTAGGCAATTGCCCAACGAGGACTTTTGGCTGTGAAACCAAAAAGTTTGTAAAACTTATATTCATTTACCTTTATGACACCTCCGTCAACTGGAAAATCAAATTCATGAATCGTTGATTCAATTAAATCTAAAGACGAACTTATCTCCTCGAGATTCTTACACGCTGTTACATCCCTTGCTGTCTTAAGACCTACTGACTTCAGATAAGCTGTTAATTCAAACTGAGACTTAAATTCAATTCCCTGAACTTCGCCAAGTGCATAGAAGATTGCATCAAGAGGTCTCTTTGCAACTTTTTTGGGGTCCAGTAATTTTACAGAGCCAGCAGCAGCGTTTCGTGGATTTGCAAAAACTATGTTACCATTATCTTTCTGACGCTGATTAAACTCATTAAAATGTCTTTTAGGCATAAATAGTTCACCGCGAACTTCAAGAACTTTGGGAGGGGTATCTGTTTTTAGGGTAAGAGGAATTGATTTAATAGTTCTTACATTTGCTGTAATATCATCACCCTCAACTCCATTGCCACGGGTACCTGCCTGAACCATCACTCCATCTTCATATCTGACCGAAAGAGAAATTCCATCAATCTTAGGTTCAAGGAAGTATGTAAACTCATATTGGTTGACTAGATTTTGAACATTATCTTTTAGATAGACTATATTATTCTTATCTAGAATATCATAAAGCTTTTTTAATGTCTCACTATATATGTTAATGAAAGTTTGAAAACCAATATTACGCTGAGATCTGATGTTTGACTCAACACCCTCAAATGGTTTATCCAGTTGTGAAAAAGGAATATCGTTGCCAAACATCTCTTTTATCTGATCTCGAATGTTTTTATGTGCCTGAACATATAATCCCTGTACATATTTCAGAATTTCATCCTTATCATATGTGTTTGAAAGGCTAAGCATTGGAACGCTATATTGAACAGAAGAAAATTCTTTTAAAGGTTCTCCTCCAACACGTTTAGAAGGAGAACTGGGAGAATCAAACTGAGGATTTGCCGTTTCAAGGTCAACAAGTTCCTTTAACAGCATATCATATTGTTTGTCGTTAATCTCAGGAGCTGCTTGTGTATAATATAAATCGTTATGCCTATTAATTTCGGCTCTTAAATCTAAAATTCTTTTTTCAACTTCATTCATTGTTTTTCTGTCACCCCTTCGGGGTTCTGTTTTTGTTATATCTGTTCTCGGGGTTTACACCCCGAGCTATACTCCGTATCCCCTTCAGGGATTTTAATTGTGTTGATATATATTGTTCCACGGGGTTTACACCCCGAGCTATACTCCGTATCCCCTTCAGGGATTTTAATTGTGTTGATATATATTGTTCCACGGGGTTTACACCCCGAGCTATACTCCGTATCCCCTTCAGGGATTTAAACAGTGTGCAGCTCTGGAGGAGCGACATAATATAGCCCTAGGTGTAAACCTAGGGAAAATATCACCCACGTCATTAAAACCCTGAAAGGGTGACACCCTACTCAGGGGTTTACACCCCTGTTCTCGGGGTTTACACCCCGAGCTATACTCCGTATCCCCTTCGGGGATTTCAATTGATTATAGCTCTGGAGGAGCGACATAATGTAGCCCTAGGTGTAAACCTAGGGGAAATGTCAACCACGTCATTAAAACCCTGAAAGGGTGACACTCCACACCCTAATTCCATAAATATTTTTCATCAAAATCAATATTATGTTTTTCCAACATCTTTAATAGCTCATCTTTGAACGTTAGTTGCCTATGATGTTCTTCCTGATTATTAATATAATCTTTTACCTTATAAATTTGTGACTCACTAACTGAAAATGCGGCATATCCCCCCTGCCATGCAAAATAAGTTTTTGACAAATGACTGTCATTTATCCATTTAGAGGAGTTTGCTTTTATGGAACGCACTAAATCAGAAACTGAATCATTTGGTTTTATTCTTACAGCAATATGTATATGGTCTTCAACTCCACCAATATCTATTGGAACTGCTTTTTCTCTAATGATTATTCCACCTATATATGCATATAATCGAGCTTTATATTTTTGGGTAATAAGAGGATCTCTGTCTTTGGTACTAAATATTATATGTAACAATATATTTGTTAATGTACTTCCCATATTAACCTTCTATTTTGTTTTTCTGTCACCTCGGGGTTTACACCCCGAGCTATATTCCGTATCCCCTTCAGGGATTTTAATTGATTTTAGCTCTGGAGGAGCGACATAATGTAGCCCTAGGTGTAAACCTAGGGAAAATATCACCCACGTCATTAAAACCCTGAAAGGGTGACACAAACCTTCAGCACAATTTTTAATTCATTATTTTGGCATGATTTTGTCGACAACCATTTTTATTTGCGGTTGATCAAAAACAAGAGCAGATAAATATCTGTAGTTAACAATGCCCGCAATTAACAACCAGACAGCTACAACTATTACAATCATAACAAAGTGCATGGCTGCTGGTATTGGTGCATCTGGTATCAGAGTATCTCTGTGTCTATCTCTATGTTTCTGAGCATGCTCACGATCAAGAACAATCTTCTTCTTGGGTTGAACATTCTCCACTTCAACACTATCTTTAGACTCAACATTTTCTATAGGTTGTGATATGTCCGGAACTTCCTGATCCGATATCTTTATGGAACTCTTAGATCTCTCAACTGTTATTCCAATCTTCTCACCAGCTGTCATTAGAAAAATTGCATGACATATATCGCCCCAATGATAGAAACGCTCAGAAGGATCCTTCATGGTTAACTTAGCAAGTAAAAGTTCCATCTGATGAGTTACGGATGCATTCAACTGACTTGGCGCAGCTAACTGTGCAGTTTTATGCATCTTCAAAACATCCATTGGGTCATAATCACTAAAAGGTGCAACTCCAGTAAGCATATAGTAAAGAATCATCCCCATTGCATACATATCTGTCTTATCAGACGGTTCCTGACAATCAATCTGTTCCGGAGCTAGGAAGTATGGCTGGACAGCTAACTGTTGAGCCTCAAGCTGGGGTTTAAACAGCGCAGGTTCTGTATTCTTAGTTGTACCAAGATCAAACAGAACAAGTGTTCCATCTTCCTGAATTGCAATTTTCTCGGGGGTCAGCTCTTTATGAGGTAACTTTAGAGAATTCCAGGATGTTGATAAACTTTGAGAAAGCCATTCAGCAATCATAAGCACATCTTCCTGATCAACTTTCTTCTGCCGATTAACTGTTCTTGTGATCGTTGGAGCAACTATAGAATACTCTAAAGATGCATAACAGTTTTCTCCATCATCAACAACATCATAAATTTCAGGTATAAATGCAAATTTGACCTTCGCCATTTCCCTTGCAGTACAAATAAACTCTGATTTTATATTGTCGTCATTAACAAATTTGCCTTTTAAGGCTTTTATAACAACAACAACATCAAGCTGTAAATTCTTTGCCTCATAAAAATCAAAATATGATGTTTCGTGAAGCTTCCCTAAAATCTGATATCCTTTGAGTTCCATAATCTATTGCATACCAACACTATTAAATAATTAAAAGCCTCAGGGGGTTACCCTGAGGTTTGTAAAAGTAATATTGCTCAACATGAACAATTTCATAGATGTACAATTTCTTCTACATAGTAAATACTGATATCTTAGACAACCCGGCTTTTGAGCACGAGTCCAAAGTTTTAATCAGATATTTATGAGGAGAATCCAATGTACATTTTATAATAACCGGCATATTCTTATCACTATACTTAGCCAGCTTTGTGATACGACGATCCATTGAACCAAATGGAATACGTGAACCATTCATCCAATAACCTTCACTTGAAATCATGATCTCAAGCATATCATCTATTATAACTATAGGTGGCTTGGAGTCCGGTTGAGGACGGAACACATCCAGATGTGCCAAAATATCCTGTTGCTTAAGAGTAACAATAAAGAAGATTAAAAGTTGGAAAACAACATCAATCATTGGTGTCATTTCCAGCTTCGCAGCTTCTCCTTTATTTTTCTTTCTAGCCATAATAATCTCCTAAAATTAAGATTTATCCTCGTTAAGAGCAATAAAGCTGACCTGCCATAGATCTACGCCTGTACAAATATCCATTACACTCTTAACGTCTGCATGCTTAGTCTCTTTATCAGCTCTGATATAAACAGGGAATTCACCAAATTTATTTACTCTATTTCTCATAAGACTCTGCAGTTTTGTAAGACTAAGTTGGGCATTTTGAATAGATATATGACCACGACTATCAACTTCTATAGTAATTGATCGTTCAAGCTCTTCTTCAATAATCGGGGCGTTTTTAGCATATTCCAGTACAATATCTTCGTTGATATCCTGCTCCAGTGTTATGGTAACAATGAAGAAGATAATCAACTGGAATACAACGTCAATCATAGGCGTCATATCTACTTCGCAACCTGCATCATTTCTTTCTCTTTTAGACATTTTCTGCCTCTCTGTAAAAATTTAATTATTCGTCAACAACTTCTACATTACGCAAGTCTTTAATCAATTCCATTGTTAATGCTTCCATTCTCAGAACAAGTCTATTAGCATTGTTACGGAAAACATAGAAGAAAGCAACACATGGAACGGCAATCATCAAACCAAAAGCTGTTGTGAAAAGTGCTTGAGAAATATTATTAGCCAAGATACCTACATCTGGTGCACCATCACCCAAGTTTGCGAAAGCCATAATCATACCTTGAACAGTACCAAGCAGACCAAGCATAGGAGCAATGTTGCCAACAACAGATAACCATGTAATTTTTTGCATTAGTTTTTCTGTCTCCAGTTCAGCAGCTGTTGAAACGGATTCCTGAATAATTTCAAAACCTTCTTCAACGTGTGTGAAACCGGCTCCAAGAACATTTGCAAGTGCGCCCGGGTTATCCTCACAGTTTTTGATGGCTGACATAACATCACCTTCCTGCATAGACAGTGTCACGGCTGTAACAAGATCACTGGAAATAACTCGTTTGGGACGAACAGTGATTGAACAGTCAACAATAAAGTAAATAGCTGCGCCGGCTGCCGAAAAAATTGCAAACCAAAGAATGATACCTACTGCACCAGAACCAAACACTACTGAAATAAATCCACCGGAACCTCTGTTTGTTACTGGTGCAGTATCAGCAGCTTGACCATCTTTTGTTACAAAATCACCTGCTGCAGGAGCATCTGCTACAGCAGCATCTGCTACAGCAGCATCCGCTACAGCAGCATCCGCTACAGCAGCATCCGCTACAGGAGCATCCGCAGCAATACCATCACCAGCAACCTCTTGAGCCAACACTGTTGGTGCTGCCACAATACAAGACATAACAACAGCTGCAACCGCAATTGTTCTTATTATATATTTTTTCATTTTATAATTACCTTTCAGTTTGTTTTTATATTGATTTGTTTAAATTACACACCCGTTTTTGCTTTTATTGCAAACTCACTTTTTGGGTATTCACTAATTAACCTCTGACGCATCTGCTCAGCAAAAGAGCTTTGTCCAAGCTGTGTAAAACAATTTATTGATTTATACATTGCTTCAGCTCTAGCCTCCGGTTGTTTCCTGTAAAGAACAACAACTCTAAGATACCCATCTACAAGTGCATCCTTAAATTCATTCTTTTTGGAAAACATATTACCGCGCATCAACAGTGCTGTCGCCTGAGTATATCTATTACCCATTGCAACTGCCTCGTCAAGATGCTTTTTCAAAGTTGCATCACGACCTTCAGCAAGTAAAGCCTGCCAGTAATAAGGAGCCATATCACCACTATATGCAGCTTTTGGATCTGTATCTATAATGTCTTTGCAAACAGATAAAGCTTCCTTAGAATTGTTGGAGTTAATATAAGCTTTTGCCAGATATGCAGCAGCAACGGCATCCCACTGTAACATTGTGTATTCTGCCATTATCTTTTTCAATACAGGAACAGCAGCACTGTAATTTCCGGCATTAACCTGCTGAGCTGCTGGTGCAAGATCTGCTGGTTGCTGCACTTTTATATCTGCAACATCACTGGGTTGTATTTCAATGGTAGTAGTACCATTGTTGATTGTGTATTTCTTAGAAGCAGGTAACCATTTAATCTTACCTTGCAAAACACCACCATCTGTTTTCTTAAGTGCACCAGAAACTTGACCTTGCGATACCGCTGTTGTAATAACCAATGCTGCTATTCCAGCATAAATTCCAATCTTATTCATTATTTATTATCTCCTGTAGAGGTTGTTTTTAAATTATTCTTCTTCACCAAAATTATTATCCATAGTAGGCAAAGGCTTTCCTGTTTCAGCCAATTTAATCTTAGCTTTATTCTTTGCACTTCTAACTTCCGCTGCATATTTGCCATCAGGAAATTGTCTGAAGTATTCATCTGCATCAAGATATGCATCCTCATAATAACCTGCTTCAATCATAAGCGGAAAACTTCTCATGTATGCCTCTTCAATATATGGGGAAACACCTGTTTTATTCGGATTAGTATAGGTAATCATCTTGTACTGTGCAAGAGCCATATCCTTATACTTCTTTATATCTGCTGCGCTACCACCATTTTTTTCTTCAGCTTCAGCTCTTTTCATCTGAATGCCGGCAACTTCAATATCTGACTCAATTTGGAGCTTTTCATCTTTCTGTGCATAAAGACGAACAGTTTTCATAGCTTTAACTGCCTCTGTAAAGTATTCACTCCGCTTCTCGTCATCAGGTTCATTGGCTGCAAGCTCAAGGTAAGATTTAGACAGCATCATTGATGCCTCAACTGTGTAAGCATTGTTTTTATATTTCTCAAACAGAACTTTTAACACATCAACAGTCTGTTCATAATCACCCTGTTTGCGAAGTATCTTGGCTTTCCCAACCAGAGCTTTCTGCTCTGATCCTGGAGTATCTGTCATACTAAGCACTTTGTCAAATGCTTCAAGCGCAATATCATCTTCTTTTGCATTTGCAAGCTCTTCTCCAGCCTGAAGAATTTGTCCTGCTGAATATTTTCCGCTACCGGCGAACATCTGCTTAAAGATTATCACAGCTTGACGTCTTCTACCAAGCTTTAAAAGATTCATAGCCAGAACAAAGTCAGCATTCTTTGCTTCGTCTGAATTTGGATACATATCTTTAAGCTTTGTAAGAGCCTCTTCCGCACCTTTTGCATCGTCAAACATTGTGTAAAGAGTACCAATCTGACTTAAACAACTTGGTCCGAACTCTGATTTTGGATACTCTTCAACAAGAGATGAATACAACTCAATTGCTTTCATCTTATACTTCTTGTTGACATCCTCATTAGAAGTCTTTATCATAGCCAGACAGAAACCCTGGTAAAACAGTGTCGCTTCCTTAATTCCAGCATTCATCTTAGCCTGATCCGCACCTTTCTGATATTTCTTAAGATTTGCTTCATCAGATAATATTTTATATAAAGATGTATACATCTTATATGCTTCACCTAGGTTTTTATTACCACCAAGTTTTCTTGTAACATCAGCCAAACGATATTGTGTTGTAATGTATTCCTGTCCCGGGTACTCTTTCTTTGCAAGTTCCTGACTATATTCATCAAGAACGTTTACTTCATTTGTGTAGTCTTCTTGTTCATCATATATTGAAGCAATCTTACTCATAGAGGCATTCCAGATTGGAGTACCTTTATAGTTATCTCTAATAAAACTATAATATTTCAAAGCACCTACTGTATCTTCTGCATCTGATTTCTTCTGACCAAAGGAGTAGTATATGGCTGGAGCTCTTACATGATTTGTATAATAGTTAAAGAATAGAGCATATGTAGAAGCTTCTTTACCAGTCATCTGTCTGCTGCCATATGTTTGAGCCATACGAAGAACTATATCTCCGGCTTTCATATTATATTCAGGACGAGCGTAGTAACCTTCGGCAATCTGTTTAAGTATTACTTCTGTCATTAAATCATCATTCTCCATGTAGTAACTCTCTAACAAGTTACCCAATGCGTTTAATGACTGCTGACCTTCAGGAAATAGATTCAGAACATTTTCATATTCAGTGGTCGCTTCTTTAAATCTATTCTGTTTGAATAGAGTATTAGCAACTGTAAACTGAGCAATCTTCACCTTCTCCATCTGCTCTGGTGTAACATTCTTTTTGATTTTTGCACCAAAATCATTAATCAATATATTCTCAACGATTTCAGCCTTCTCGCCGGCTTCCGGAGCCCAAGCTGTATTTGGATAACCAATGAAAACATTTATCAAATGAACTAAAGCACCAGGCGATCTTTTTCCGTCTTTATTTTTTTCTCCAGCAAGAAGGTTGATGACCTCTTCCTTATTATAGTCTGGCTCTTTCATCAAATTTTCAGCACGCTTCAACATGATGTCACCCATCATATAGCGACATTCAGCAAAAGGACTCAAACGAGTCATGTCAACGCCTGTCTCTTCGGTCTGAGCTTTCAAAATCTGGTCAAGCTGTTTCAACTGAGGCGTGTACTCAGAGACAAGATCCATTGCACCATCATAATCTCCCTGAATCATCTTAACATGTGCAAGATATACAATAGCCTTACCAAACCACAAGTCCTGCGTCCAAAGTAACTCTTCCGTCACCTTATCAAGCTGCTTGATATAATCAGCTTGCTTAGCCTTATCAGTTGTGGATTCTGCCAAATCAACAAGTAATTCACCCTTCTCACCTTCAACCTGACGAACAGCATAATCAGGAAGATTTGCTCTCAGCATGATATCATAAGCCTCCAGTGCACCAGTTTTATCTCCGGCGATTAACAACATTCTTGCATATCTATAAGCAGAGTCTGAATAGAATTTGTTTAGCTCTTTTGGTGGACCTTGAGGAAACTGCTTGAAAAAAGCTAGATATAGACCTTTTGCTTCTGGAAACTTTCCCCAAGCATAATATGCATCAGCGAGTGCAAGTTTCATTGCCCACGCATCAGCACTGTTCTGGTTAGGTTCCTTAGAAATAATTGCCTTAACCTCTTCAAACTTTCCGGTTGACAGTTTCTGTTCCAGCTCAAGCACTTTTAACTGCAAAGCCGCTTCTGGAAATTTGTCTTTTATCTTCTCCAGCACTACTGCAGAATACTGCTGAAGCCGCATCTCATTAAGCCCCTTAATATACATAATTTCTTGACGTAATTCAGGGTCCATCTCCCCACCCGGTTCCTGACCTTGTGCGAAAATGCGACCTGCCCCAACACAGGTAAGCAATACCCCCGATAAGAGTATGCCGTAAATTGTCTTATTTTCTATATTTTTCATGACGCAAAGTATACCCAACAACTACTCTTTTGTCAACTAATTTAGAAATTTTTATATAATTTTTGCTCGTTTCTATAATAAAAGACCGTTTCAATCATCAAACTCTACTTTGCCGGATGGATAAAAAACAAGTCCCATATCTCCCCCCCATCCGTCCCATTCGTTACTCGTTACTAGTTCATCTAGGGCGTCCTGTTTAATTCATAACTACCTTATTGGCAAATATTAATACTTTATTTTTAAGACTAAAGTGCAAGGGTTTTAGCACATTTAGGCAAACAAGCTTGCAGATGAACTATAATATAGAATTCATCCAATTTATGAATCATTAATGCGATATCACGCATCTTTTTGCACTGCAACAAGTTCCCTTTAGCAAACTAAAAACGAACTCATCTAGCACAAAAATATACGCCATCTCACATTAAACAGTAAGCCCCATCTCCCATTCAAAACTCAACAATTTCTTTTCCATCCCTCGACCAACGACTCCTTAATTTCATCTCTTTCCCAGCGTACAGACGTGATTTATCGCGTCTCTACCTATATCTTTTTAACCAAAAAAAATGCTCGTGGGTAAATTTTACCCAAGAGCATTTTATATGTTTGACTTTTGAAATTTCTATTCCATAAACATTGCAAGATCATCATCAACTGTACCAATACCTGCAATACCAAATGTATCAATAAGAACCTTGGCCACATTTGGAGACAAAAATGCCGGCAATGTTGGTCCAAGGTGAATATTCTTAACACCAAGATATAACAATGCTAATAGCACAATAACAGCCTTCTGTTCATACCATGCAATATTATATGCAATTGGTAGATCATTAATGTCATCAAGCTCAAAAACTTCCTGCAGCTTCATAGCGATAACAGCTAATGAATAACTATCATTGCACTGTCCGGCATCAAGAACTCTAGGAATACCGCCAATATCTCCAAGATCAAGCTTGTTATAACGATATTTTGCACATCCTGCAGTTAAAATAACTGTATCCTTTGGAAGTTTTTCAGCAAAATCTGTGTAATAATCTCTGCTTTTGTGACGACCATCACAACCTGCCATTACAAAGAATTTCTTAATTGCCCCACTTTTAACAGCATCAACAACTTTATCTGCAAGTGCCATAACCTGATGATGTGCAAAGCCACCAACAATTTCACCCTTTTCAATCTCTGTAGGAGATGCACAAGTTTTTGCCAACGCAATGATTTCTGAAAAATCTTTGCGTCCGCCTTCAACTCTGTCAGCAATATGTTTTGAACCAGGATAACCAGCAGAACCTGTTGTATAAACTTTATTTGCATATACAGCATCTTTTGATGGAGGTACAATACAGTTTGTTGTAAAAAGAATTGGACCATTAAAACTGGCAAACTCTTCTTTCTGCTTCCACCATGAGTTCCCGTAGTTTCCAACAAAGTTTGAATACTTCTTGAACTCAGGATAGTAGTTTGCAGGCAACATCTCACTATGTGTATAAACATCAACGCCCGTTCCTTCTGTCTGAGCAAGCAGGTCTTCCATATCGCGCATGTCATGACCACTAATTAATATAGCAGGCTTATCACTTACGCCAATATTTACTTTAGTAATCTCTGGGTTACCATATTTGGTTGTGTTTGCTTTATCCAGCAAGGCCATAGCCTCAACACCATACTTACCTGTTTCCATAACAAGAGCAACCAACTCATCTGCACTCAAAGAATCGTCTGTGGTTGCAGCCAAAGCCCTGCTTACAAATTCAAAGATTTCATTGTTCTTAAAGCCTAGTTCATATGCATGGTCTGTATAAGCAGCTAAGCCTTTCAAACCATAAATAGTAAGCTCTCTCAAACTTCTTACATCTTCATTCTCTGTTGCTAGAACACCAATTGAGCCATTCTTTGATTCAAACTCTTCAACTGTATCAGCTGTCCAGGTAGCACCCTCAAACAAATTGTCTTCAAGAACTCCACCAGCTGTAATATATTCATTCTTAATTTGATCACGAATCTTCAATCCTTCTCTAATACTCTCAACAAAACGATCCTTATCATAGTTGGCATTAGTAATAGTCATAAATAGACTTGTTAAAATAAACCTGTCTGCTCTTTCTGATACTACACCAATCTCTCTAGCCTTTGTAGCATAAATTGCAACTCCCTTTAATACAAAGATTAAAAGATCCTGCATATTAGCTACGTCTGCTTTTTTTCCACAAAAACCACCAACTGTACAACCTGTACCTTTACTAGTTTCCTGACATTGATAACAAAACATACTCATATTTTGTTCCTTTCATTTATTATTTTATTTTTTAACGATTTTAATTACTTCACTAGCCCTTGCCAGTGTTGTCTCTTTAAGGTGTTTTTTTAGTTTTTCATCAAACTCTTTTAGTAAATCACCAAAAAGAAGACACTTACCACCACATAAAGGTTGATCCAACATGCAGTAAGACAACTTAAACGGTCCCTCAAATACTTCATAAATATCAAAAAGTGATATCTCTGAAGGTTCCTTTGCTAAACGTGAACCACCCTTGGGTCCCCTAGTGGACTCAATCAAATGATTCTTACGAAGCCGTTGCAGAACTTTTGCTAGATGATCAACCGAACAATCCAGCTGTTCAGCAATCTCTTTTGTACGTAGCATTTCTCCATTACTCAAAGCCATCAAACACATGCTATGTAGAGCAAGCGATGTGGCCTCTGAAAGTTTTAACATACTATTCATTCTCACAAATCCTTTTTCTTGTATTTAAGTACCACTATACCACAATAAGATTTCCTGTCAACTTTTTTTGCAACTTTTTTTAAAAAAAATTGATTTTTATAAATTTCATGTGTATACTGATAGCAAAACACCAAGAAAATAGAGATTTAGTTAGATAGTTAATTCGTTAGATGGTTAGATAGGTGAAGAATGCCTTTGGCATTGTTTTGTTGTTTACAGTTTTGCCCATGGTCACCTCGGGGCTTGTCCCCGTGGAGCCATGATTGGTTCTGATTATAGCTCCATCTTTGTCGGGCCGTAGCCCAACGGGCGAAGACTGATGGAGCTACAGAATGTAGCCACGGATGTAAACCCGTGGAGAAATAACACGAGCAACGCTTGTACCTGCTCACGGCAGTGTCTTAACTAAGAACTAACAACTAGTACTGTGTACTGTACACTGTGAACTATACACTTTTTCGTAAAAAATAAAAACAGAGGTAAAACAATGGTAAAAATTGATATATATTATGCAAGCGTATGCGGTTTATGCACAAAAGCAATAGAATTCTTTAGATCTCAGGGTCTAACATTCACAGCTTATGCCGTCCAATGGGATGGAGAAAAAGACCAATTTGTTGAATCAGAAAACAGTGCAGAGATGTACAGAAGATGTAAAGGTGAAGTTGATTTCGTTCCACAAATCTTTGTTGGAGACACACATATTAAAGGATGGAAAAAACTTGAACCAATGATCAAATCCGGCGAGTTCGATAAATTAATTGAGAAGTAAAAATAATGGTCAATGGTTAGTGGTTAATGGTTAATGCTGGAAAGCCTCCGGCGGTCTTTATGTAACGCAATGTTCCCCTGGGAACGCTAAGCCCCAGCTCGGCATATATAATTAGGTAAGTTGCGGAGCAACACCATCGTTTACCGTTTCGCATTTACAGTTTTCATGTCACTTTGTCAATTGAATCATGCGTCATGCGTCGAGAGTCATGCGTCATCTTGTCAATTAAAAATTATTGCAAGCCTCTTAGATTAATGGTCAATGCTTAATTGTTAATCCAAAGTGCTTTTCCGTCCTGTTAGACCGTTTGATCCAAAGTGCTCCTGCCACTTGTCGAGCCGTAGGCACTGCGAAGGCTGATGTTTAGGGGAGGTGGCCACGCTGTTATTTGCTTTTCACAAAAAGCAAATGACGGCATGGACGGAGGGGTATACAAAGAAACTGAAAACTGGTACTGTCAAAAGTTCTATGAAAGATATGAAAACTTAATACATACAAATGAATATCCAATATCCAACAGCCGTAGCGAAGTGAAGACCGGCTTTAGCTCGCCTAAAGCAATGACTGAAAGGAATGGCAACGAACACCCAATATCCAAGTATTGAATTCACCCACAAGTGGGTTCATTTTATTATAAATTAGAATATTCATATAACACTAGACTACCTATAACAAAGGACTTTAGAGCTGAAAC
>Ga0209414_1000841_pt1 | contig 14872 bp, 8 predicted proteins | sample LakVidmifraction_4_FD_181154 | JGI IMG/M metagenome (GOLD analysis project Ga0209414, IMG submission 181154) | Hypersaline microbial communities from Lake Vida, Antarctica - Brine Hole Two &gt;0.2 micron (SPAdes) (version 2) | ecosystem: Environmental > Aquatic > Non-marine Saline and Alkaline >... | reverse complement strand
ATATGCAGCAGGACGTGCCGCTGCAATGAGTGCAATGAAAAATTGTGGACTTCGTGAAATTGATATGAAAGAGCTTCAAAAGCACTTGATTGAAAAGAAAATTCTGAAACCTGAGGTTCTTGAACACGTAGATTCATTCCCTCTAGCAGACGAAGTGGTTGCTGAAGCAGTTCAAAACGGAACGGATGAATATATTGGACTTGCAGTAATTTTTGGTAATACTGACCGTAGTCTGCCTCTGCTTAAAAAAGCATTTGCTTCAGCAGATGGTGATGCAAAGATTCGCTATGCTCGTATTTTAGGAATCATAGGCGATAACACTGGTGCTGATGAGCTTGCTGATTATCTGGATTCTCAAGAGTGGGATCAGGGATGGAACTATCGCGGAATGGGTCAGTTCGGTTTCAGTCTTAGTGATATTGATACTCAACTTATTGCGTTAGGTCGCTCCGGTTCTCAAAAGGCAAAAGAGACTCTTCTTGCAAAACTTGAAAAAGCCTCGGCAGACAGCGATTTTTCACATCTGCGTGCACTAACTCTTGCATTTGAAGCTCAACCAACTGAGGGCGCTGTTGAAGGCTTAACAAGAATTCTTACAACACTGAAGCCAAGTGCACAAAGCAACGTTGCTGAAAACGTGAAGAATTCATCAAAGAACTGGTGTGAAGTAATTGAACGTAACAATGAGCTGAAAGAGCTGATGGTTGCTCGCGGATTACTTGCTTGTGGCGATCCTAAAGGACTTGCAAAAGATGTGCTAACTCAATACTCAAATGATCTGCACGGTCACTATGCGAGACATGCGAAGTCTTTACTGGCGTAAAGAAACGGTAAAGGGTAAATTGTAAACGGTAAACTGCGGAAAAGCTCCGCAGGCATTTGTTGTTGAAATAAAGAGGACTAAATGACTCAAAAATGTCAACGCTTGCTCGCCCGAACAAGCAGCTTTTGGTCTTTGTCAATGAGTCCTTTTTTCCTTTTTTTAGGAGGACTAAGGACCAAGGACCAAATGACCAAAAAGGTTTGATAGTTGCTCGCCCCGTTAGAAGTTTTTTGTCCTTGGTCACTGAGACCAGTGTTCCCTTTGTTTTGTTTTCAAATTGCCTGTTATCATTCAAAACGCATTAGATATTCCAGGAGCAACTATTAGACTCTTTCGGTCCTTGGTCCTTAGTCCTTAGTCCTCCTTGTCTTTTTTCTTTTTTTGTTTTCAAATTGTCTATTGTCATTCAAAAAGCATTAGATATTCTAGGAGCAACTATTAGACTCTTTCGGTCCTTGGTCCTTAGTCCTTAGTCCTCCTTGTCTTTTTTCTTTTTTTGTTTTCAAATTGCCTATTATCATTCAAAATGCATTAGATATTCCAGGAGCAACTATTAGACTCTTTTAGTCCTTGGTCCTTAGTCCTTAGTCCTCCTTGTCTTTTTTCTTTTTTTGTTTTCAAATTGCCTATTGTCATTCAAAATGCATTAGATATTCCAGGAGCAACTATTAGACTCTTTTGGTCCTTGGTCCTTAGTCCTTAGTCCTCCTTGTCTTTTTTCTTTTTTTGTTTTCAAATTGCCTGTTGTCATTCAAAACGCATTAGATATTCTAGGAGCAACTATTAGACTCTTTCGGTCCTTGGTCATTTGGTCCTTAGTCCTCCTCGTCTTTTTTCTTCTTTTGCTTTCAAACTTCCTGTTGTCATTCAAAACGCATTAGATATTCTAGGAGCAACTATTAGACTCTTTCGGTCCTTGGTCATTTGGTCCTTAGTCCTCCTTGGGTTCTTGGATTCAACCTTGAAATGCAAAAAAAAACGCAGCACAAAGTTCTTACACCTTGACAACACAGTAAAGAAGCATTATTATGGTGCTATAAAAATAAATTAATAGTATGGAATAAACAAATGACTGTTGCACTAAAAGAACTTGAAGAACTATCTGTTGTTGAAAAGATACAAATAGTTGAAAAACTATGGGATAGTATTGCTAAAACAAATACTGAGATTCCAATGCCTACGTGGCAAAAAGATGAGTTGGATAGAAGAAAGCAATGCTTCCTTGAAAGCTCTGATACGACGACATATACTTGGGAAGAAATTAAGAAAAATGTCAAAAAGCAGCACAAAGCTTAGTAAGATGCCTCAGGAGCAAGTTGGTCGATTGATTCTCAAAAAGGCAAATGAACTGGATGCTAATTGGGAAACCGAGCTCAAACAAGTCATCATTGATGGTATCTTAGATACCCTTCCCCTACTGACTGATTATCCACATATACAGAAACTTGACAGAATTCTTAAGTCAGCAACTTCCCGCAAAGCGTTCTGGAGTTTTCTTGTTCCACTAGAGCGACAGTTCTCGCTGAAAAACATTACGGACAGTGATATTCTCGTAGAAGAAAATGATACTGTCAAAAATGTCGAAAAAATTCCGGCAACCGTCATTCTGGATAATATTCGTTCAGCTCTTAATATTGGCAGTATCTTTAGAATATCGGAGTGTTTCTCATTTGAACAGATAATCCTTTGCGGATACACATCCACACCTGAAAATTCCAAGATTGCAAAATCTGCAATGGGTACTCATAAGATTGTTGATTGGAAGTATCAGAAAAAAATTGTAGATACCATCAGCGATTTGAGAAATAATGGTTACACAATCTATGCACTTGAAACAGTTGAGGGCAGCACTGCCATTCAAGAAACAAACTGGCAGTTTCCTTTGGCAATCATTTTGGGTAATGAACGCTTTGGTATTACAAAAGAGGTACTTGCTCTTGTTGACGAGATTGTTCATATTCCTTTAACTGGGAACAAAAACTCACTAAATGTCTCAACCGCATTCTCAATATGCGCCTATGAGGTCTCAAAAGGAGAAAAACAAGGAGGACTAAGGACCAAATGACCAAGGACCAAAAGATTTGGACGGCGAAGCAAGGTTTTAAAGCAAATCGTTAGAAAACGGGAAATTGGCAAACAAAGAAAAAACAAGGAGGACTAAGGACTTAATGACCAAGGACCAAAAGTAACAACAACCGCTTTAGGAATCTAAAATGCGTTTTAATAACAACAGGCAATTTGAAAACAAAAAGACGAGGAGGACTAAGGACCAAATGACCAAGGACTAAAAAGGAACAACAGTTGCTCCAGGAATCTAAAATGCGTTTTAACAACAACAGGCAATTTGGAAACAAAAAAAGGGAACAGCGGACTCGGTTTCCAAAAACCAGAGAGTCCATAACCGGGGAAGCAACCATTGACATTTTTTAGTCATTTGGTCCTTGGTCATTTGGTCCTCCTAAAACAAAAAGAACTCAAAACACAAAAAGGAGAAAACAGAATGCAATCACAAGACATGCTTTTTGATAAAAAAGGTGGATACAGAAAACTTTTCTCATTTACATTTGCAACAATCATTCACCTTGGGACAATCGATTTCTGCAAACGTTTTGTTTCATATAAAGATGACCCGCTTGGCAAAACGGTGGGTCAAATGATTGGTGCAGCAAGGTCTGGAAGACAAAATATCATTGAAGGCTCTGAACGATCTTCCACATCGAAGCAAACAGAAATAAAGCTCACTGATGTTGCTAAAGCAAGCTTAGCTGAACTATTGGGTGATTATGAGATGTATTTAGCCGAAAAAGAAATCGTTCCATGGAGCAACAAAGATTCGAATCATCAGGCTATCAGTAAAATAAAACCGCCTGCTTTTGAATATACAGATGATTCCATGCATGATTATTGGTGCTATTTTCAAGAAGTACAAAAGCTATTTGATCCATGGATCAAAAATAGTGATAGTGCTGTTGTTGCAAATACTATGATAGTATTAATCCAACGAACAATGGCAATGCTATATGGACAAATCCAACACCAAGGAAAAGCTTTTCTAAAAAAAGGTGGTTTTAATGAAAGAATGTACAGTACCCGCAAATCAGAACGGGACAACAAGGATATATTAAATGCTCCATCATGCCCGGAATGCGAAAAACCCATGATTAAGAGAAAAGCACGTACAGGAACTCATACTGACTCTGAATTTTGGGGATGTTCGGCATTTCCTGAATGCAAAGGCACAAGAAAAATATAAAAGAAGAGGACTAAGGACTAAATGACCAAGGACTAAAAGATTCTAACAGTTGCTCCAGGAATCTAAAATGCGTTTTAATAACAACGGGAAATTTTAAAACAAGAAAAAGGGAAGACAGGACTCTGTGACAAAAAAACAAAGACTCCATGACCTGGTGAGCAACTATCAAACCTTTTTGGTCATTTAGTCCTTGGTCCTTAGTCCTCCTAAAAACAAGAAACACAGAACTCAGTGACCAAGGACAAAAAGTTCTAAATGGGCAAGCAACCATTGACATTTCTTAGTCATTTGGTCCTTAGTCATTTAGTCCTCTCTCAAATCAAACAAGAAAAGAAGCAAAAGAATGAGAAAGACAACATGATGAAACTTAAAAAACAATTTGGCCTAATATTATTTAGTGGGCTAATACTACCATTATGCTTTGCACCATTTGGCTTATGGTGGCTTTTGCCATTAACATTAGTCCCACTTCTATATGTTATTGAGAACACAAAGCCTAAACATGCAATCTATCTTGGTATACTAGAAGGCACTATTGGATATGGACTTTGCCTACACTGGCTATTCTTTATATTTGGAACGGCTGCAATTCCTCTTTTTGTAATACTGGCAACATTTATAGGATTTTTTGCGTTCATTTTTAATGTTGTATCTAAACCAATAAAGCATGATATCTTAAAAGTTGCTCTAGCTGCAATGATATGGACAGCTCTTGAATTTTATAGATCTGAAATCTTTTTTCTAAGGTTTCCATGGTTGTCCATAGGTTCTGCGGTTGAGCCAACAATCTTACTACCTATGATAGGTGTATACGGTGTAAGTTTTGTGGTAATATTTTCTTGCGTTGCAATGATATATAAGAAAACAAGAGTTATTGGTTATGTTTTGTTTATTTGCATAGCTCTTCTTGTGAAGTTCAATCACAAGCCTATTCAACATGATAAGGAAGGTATTAGAACAACTGTAGTTCAGTACGACGGGTACACTATTGAGGAATATATTAAAATTACCGAAACTCTTACGGCTGACGACACAGAGCTTATTGTGTGGCCAGAATCAGCATTGATATACGATGTAAGAAAATTTTATAAAGACTTCATCGTCCTTACAAATTTTTGTAAAGGAATGGATGCAACGATGGTAGTTGGAACAAAAACAGTAAATGGAATGAATGATACAGATTGGTACAACACGGCCCTTACAATTGACTCGAACGGTTACATAATTGGTGAATACTATAAAATGCGACCAGTGCATCTTATGAATGATGGCACCCCCGGCACTAGGTTACCAATTGTTAGTTCACCACTGGGAAACTTTGGAACCCCTATATGCTTTGATTGTGATTACACCTCTATTGTTAGAAAACTAGTTAACAATGGAGCAGAATATTTTGCAGTCCCATTTCTTGATGCTGCATATTGGTCAAAATATCAGCATTATCAACATGCACAGATTTTCCGGTTGAGAGCAGCCGAAAATGCCAGATGGTTTGCATGTGCCGGGGCATCAGGAATTTCTCAGTTTATTGATCCTTATGGAAATGTCATTAGTTCATTACCCCCAATGGAGACAGGTGTGCTAACTGAAACAATCTATAAGTCCAACAAAATTACATTTTTCACAAGATACGGCTGGCTCTTCCCATGGCTAAACCTTTTTGGAATGATAATTGTTTTCGTATGGTCTGCAGGCGTCATTATTCAAAGGATAGTTTCAACCAAGAAGGACTAAGGACTTAGTGACCAAGAACTGCTTGTTCGAGGAAGCAACCATCAAACTTTTTTTGGACACCTGGTCCTTAGTCATTTAGTTCTCTCTCAAACAACAAGAAAAAGGAAAACAATGATAACTAGAAATCAAATTAATGATAGGATTGAAGAGTATGCAGATGCTGTAAGGAGCAGAGATGCAAAAGCGGTCTCAGAACTGTTTGCCCCATGCTTTGATCATATAGTGCATGGAGTTGGAACTGATAAGAATAATCCATGGAACACCAAAAAAGAATCTGACCCAGAGGGAATTAAAGAAATTTATGAAGAGTTCTTTTCTCAGGTTAGTAAAATTTCAGTTGAGTATACAGACAGAACTATTGACGTTGAAAACAACTCAGCGGCTATGGTCGTCCGTGTGAAAAACGGCAATACCTGCATGGAAAACGCACTACAAATCAAATGGAATGATGATGGAAAAATCATTTTTTTCTACAATTGGTATGGCGAAAGTATAAATTGACAAAACAGTTGTGGAACAATATAGCAAAGATGACTAAGGACTTAATGACAAAGGACTAAAATGTTCGGATGCTGAAGCAAGGCTTTTAAAGAGAGTTGTGAAAAAAAAGGAACTTGGCAAACAAAAACAAGACAAAAAGAACTCTGGATTTAGTGACCAAGGACTAAAAGTGCCATGACTGAGCGAGCAAGCGTTGACCTTTTTTAGTCATTTGGTCCTTGGTCATTTAGCCCTCTTTGAAAGTTAAAGCGCTACAATCTGGAAGAATGTGCTACCTAAAAACTTGCAATGAAAATCGTCGCGTTACATATAGACCGCCGACGTGATTCCACCATTGCTTCTCAATCGTTCCACGATTGTTCTGCAATTTTCGCATTTTCTTTTTATTTCCCCATAACAGCGCTAATTTTGATTCTAAAAGCATCTTCAATATATTGGTGACCTTCAAGTGTTGGATGCAAATCATCGAGATATAAATCTGGGTCATATATCATTTTGTCACTGACCGCAGCACATTCAATACCATACTTGACACATAATTCTTCAATTCGATAATTAAGATCTCTTGCTTCATTGGCTTCTAAATGAGAATATTTAGTCACGATAGGTATTGTTCCTAAAATAATATTTCCACCATAATATTGTACAACTTGAATGATTTGTTCCAGATTTTCAATAATAGTGTCAAGTTGAATGCCCGCAGAAATATCATTTACACCATATAAAACCATAACAAGACTTGGTTTATACTCCTGCATATACTCATCAATATGGTCTGCACCATACAGAGAGTGAGTACCGGAAACAGCAAGGTTAATTATATCAACACCAATAACTCTTAATCTTTCTGCCCATGTTCTACCTGATGGACCGGAGCCGCTTGTGATTCCATCCCCCATGGTAATATAGACACTATTATCTAATACAAGCGTTGGCTCTGGTATATCCGTTCCAGAACTTGATGAACCACCGCATCCAAAAAATAGTGATACAAAAAAAAGTCCCAAACATACATATATAATATTTCTCATAATTAATAAATTCTTTATATTTCTCTTAATAAAAGTACTAATTACCTTTCAACCAATATCCTACAATAATATAATATACGTATGAAATTGCAAGAATATTATTTTCTTTTTTATTCCTTTCCAATTTTTCTGGTTGAGACCTTATAGTTTTCGGCGATGAGCCATCGCCGCTACAGTTTAGTGTTAGTATCTTTTATAATGCACTGTAGCGTCGGGCGTTGACCGACGAAAATATAATCTTCATGTTTACCTGTCCCGCCATGCATGAATCACCAAAAAAAAATAACAAACGATTAGCTGATTCTATTGATTAAAGTTCATGTTTTTGTTCCCAACCAGAAATCTAAGGATTCTTACCTTGTTTTTAAACAATTTAAATTATATAATTCTTTGCAACAATTTAACAAGAAGGAGTTATACTATGACTACTAAGACGAACATACTATTTATCTCCAGTGACCAACAGCATTGGTTCTCAATGGGATTTCTTAATCCAGAAGTTAAAACACCCAACTTAGACCGTCTGGCAGCAAGGGGGACATATTTTAACCGAGCTTATACAGTAAACCCGACATGTACACCAACAAGAGCAAGCTGGATTACAGGTATGTACCCAAGTCAGCATGGTGCTTATTCATTGGGCACAAAGCTGATGGAATCAGTTCCAACTGTTGGTGAAAGATTCTCTGATGAAAATTATAGAACAGGTCTTGTGGGTAAAGCACATTTTCAGCCACTGAAATCAACAGATGAATATCCTTCTTTAGAGGCATACCCTACCCTACACGATTTAGAATTCTGGAAGAAATATGATGAACCATTCTATGGATTTGAAGATTACAAGCTTGCCAGAAACCATACAGATGAAGCACATGTTGGTCAGCACTATGCATTGTGGATGATTGAAAAAGGGTACGATAACTGGAGAGATTACTTTTTGCCAAACCCGGTTGATGCCAGATTTCCAGAAGATGAATATATGGAATCCAGTCATACTAAAACACCGTTAGGTACTCCATGGGAAATACCCGAAGAGATTCATTATAATACATGGATTGCTGATGAAACAAATACTCTAATGGAAAAATACAAAGAAGATGGAGATAATTTCTTTTTATGGGCAAGCTTTTTTGATCCACATCCTGGATATATGGTTCCAGAACCATATGCAAGTATGTATGATCCAAATGAAGTGACTGTTCCTGAATTTGTTCCAGGAGAATTTGATGACAAACCACCATACTTTAAATTATCACAACAGGAGAACCCAGACTTCTCAGAATATAAAACAGATGAGGGAACAAATGCCCTTCATGGGGCACACAGTCATCTAAAATCAGAAGAAGCAAAAGCAAAAAGCATTGCAACAATGTATGGTATGATGACAATGATGGATAAGTATATTGGCGTTATTCTTGATAAGCTAGATGAACTTGGACTAACTGAAGATACTCTTGTATGCTTTACAACAGATCATGGAGACTTCTGGGGTCAACATGGACTAATGGCAAAAGCATTACATCACTATGATGATCTGATTAAAGTTCCAATGATTGTCTCTATGCCTGGAACCATTCCTGAAAACAAAAAATCTGATTCTCTGCAATCAACGGTAGATTTGGCTCCAACATTCCTGAGCTTTGCTGGAATTGAAATTCCTCGAATCATGACAGGTATTGATGAAAACGCTGTATGGACAGGTGAAAAAGATACCATAAGAAATCATGTCATTGTTGAAAACCATCACAATCCAACCACTATGAATATGAAAACATATATCAATGAAAGATATAAGATGACAATTCATTTCAAACGTGAATATGGAGAGATTTATGACTTGCAGGAAGATCATGGCGAATATAAAAACCTATGGGATTTACCTGAATGTCAGGAACTGAAGAAAGATCTGTTTCAGGAATTTCTATATGCTGAAATGGAAAAAGAGGCAATGCCTATGCCGCGTATTGCGGGAGCGTAAGGACTAAAAAATGTCCAATGTTGCTCCTGCAATCCAAGACGCGCTTGAAAATCAACAAGCTCTTTGGTTTCAAGGAAAAAAACGGAGAGGACCAAGGACTTAATGACCAAGGACTAAAAGACTCTAACAGTTGCTCCTGCAATCTAAAACGCATTTAAAAATCAACACTAAGTTTGAGATCAAAAAAAAAGAGACCACCAAACTCACGTTAAACAACAAACAACTCCCAACAATGGGACGCAACTGCCAACATCTTTTGGTCCTTAGTCCTTGGTCATTTAGTCCTCTAAATTGATTTAAATCCAAAAAAAAAGCAGGCTGGAAATTTCCAGCCTGCTTTTTTATTGTTTGAACACTACTTTTCAGCTTTAATTGCAGCATGTGCAGCAGCCAAACGTGCAATTGGAACACGATATGGACTACATGAAACATAGTCCAAGCCAATATTGCAACAAAACTCAACAGATGCTGGATCGCCGCCGTGCTCGCCGCATATACCTAATTTAATATTAGGACGAGTTTTACGCCCAGCTTCAACTGCATATTGAATAAGCTTACCAATACCCTTTTGGTCTAAAACAGCAAATGGATCATGCTCATAAATATCTTTTTCAACATAGTCTCCAAGGAATTTACCTGCATCATCTCTCGAGAATCCGCAGCCCATTTGTGTCAGGTCATTTGTACCAAATGAGAAAAACTCGGCCTGCTCTGCAATTTCATCTGCTGTTATTGCAGCCCTCGGTACTTCAATCATTGTGCCGATCTTAATATCAAGTTTTTTGCCTGTTTCCTTTTCCACGTCTTTAATGGTATCAATGATAATCTTTTTCTGAGACTCAAGTTCTTTAACATTGCCAACAAGAGGAACCATGATTTCAGGTTTTGATCCTTCAACCTCTACGGCAGCTTCTGCAATAGCTCGAACCTGCATTTGAGTCACTTCTGGGTATGTAATACCTAGACGGCAACCTCTATGACCAAGCATCGGATTGAACTCATGCAGAGAATCAACTAGATGCTTTACTTTTGCAACAGTTAGTCCCATTTCTGTAGCCATCTCTTGCTGACCTTTAACATCATGAGGTAAGAACTCATGAAGTGGAGGATCAAGTAGACGAATAGTACATGGTAGACCATTAAGAGCCTTAAAGATACCTGTAAAATCTTCTTTCTGGAGAGGTAATAATTCAGTTAAGGCTTCATTATACTGACTTAGAGGAATAGCAATCTTTGCTTCAAGGGCAGCTTTCTCTTTAACATCAACATATCGCATCTGCTTTCTAAGTTCCTTAACTTCCTCAGCAACGAGTATAAGTTTTCTTACAGATGTAATTCTATCGCCTTCAAAGAACATATGTTCAGTACGACAAAGTCCGATACCTTCAGCACCAAACTTAATTGCAACTTCAGCATCTTTTGGAGTATCAGCATTAGTTCTGACACCAATTTTTCTATACTTATCAGCCAACTCCATAATTGAACCAAATGCGCCTTCCAGAGCAGGATCAACGGTATCAACCTTACCCAAGTATACAGCACCTGTTGAGCCATTCAAGGATATCCATTCACCCTCTTTAATAACGGTGTCATTCACTGTAAACTGATTGGCTTTGTAATCAATACTAATATCACCGGCACCGGAAACACAGCACTTACCCATACCACGAGCAACAACAGCAGCATGAGATGTCATACCTCCACGAGCTGTAAGAATTCCAGAGCACGCATCCATTCCACCAATATCTTCAGGACTTGTTTCAACACGACAAAGAATAACACTTCTGCCTTCTGCTTTTGCAGCTTCTGCAGCATCTGCAGAAAATACAACTTGACCGGTTGCTGCACCAGGGGATGCAGGTAGACCAATAGTAAGAGTTTTTGCTTCAACTTCAGATTCTTTGACAAAAACCGGATGAAGTAACTGATCTAACTGTTTAGGTTCAACTCTAAGAACAGCCTCTTTTTCAGATATTAGCCCTTCTGTTTCCAGGTCATATGCAATCTTAACAGCAGCATGAGCCGTACGCTTGCCATTTCTAGTCTGAAGCATATAAAGAGTGCCGTTTTCAATTGTAAACTCAATATCCTGCATATCTCTATAATGCTTTTCAAGTTTATCACGGATTGCATCCAATTCTGCAAAAACGGCAGGCATAGTCTCTTCGAGCGATGGATACTCTGACTTACGTACATCTTCTGAAACATCCTGTGAGGCAGCCCATGCCAAAGAACCTGCCTTGGTTATCTGTTGTGGTGTTCTAATTCCGGCAACTACATCTTCGCCTTGAGCATTGATAAGATATTCACCATAAAAATACTCGTTAGCACCAGTTGATGGATCTCTAGTGAACGCAACGCCTGTTGCAGAATTATCACCTGAGTTACCGAACACCATAGTCTGAACATTCACAGCTGTTCCCCACAAAGAACGAATATCGTTTAGTTGACGATATTTAATGGCACGAGGATTGTTCCATGAACCAAAAACAGCACCCATGCCACGCCACAACTGCTCCATTGGATCTGTAGGAAAATCTTCTCCTGTAACCTCTTTGACAACAGCTTTATAAAGCTTAATAACTTCTTTCAAGTCATCAACATCTAAGTCTGTATCCAGAACTTTACCTGTTGTTTTCTTTACACTTTCAAGCTGAGTTTCAAAATCATGATGTTCCATGCCCATAACGACATTACCAAACATCTGAATAAAGCGTCTATATGAATCCATAACAAAACGTTCGTTGTTCGTAAGAGCAATCATTGCCTCGACAGTTTCATCATTTAGACCAAGGTTAAGAACAGTATCCATCATACCAGGCATAGAAACCGCAGCACCGGAACGAACAGATACCAACAAAGGTTTAGGTCCTTTTCCAAAAGTCTTATTTGTTGTCTCTTCAAGCTTTGCAAGAGCATCACCAATTTCAGGTTTAATCAAATCAAATAAAGATTCTTTTCCAAGAGTATAATACTCACTACATGCTTCAGTTGTAACAGTAAATCCCGGAGGTACGGGTAGCCCTAATTCCGCCATATCTGCAAGGTTAACCCCTTTGCCACCCAGCAAATTCTTCATACTGGCAGAGCCCTCTGATTGTCCGCCACCGAAAAAATAAACATACTTTTTTGACATTGTATAATATTCTCCATTTCTAATAATATTTTTAATGCTTCATTGTAACAAATCACCCATAAAAGTCAATCTCAGAATGACGAATGATGAAAAAAACAAGAAAAAGACAAAGAGGACTAAGGACTTAATGACCAAGGACTAAAAGATTCTAACAGTTGCTCCTGAAATCTAAAATGCATTTCAAAAACAACAGGCAATTTGAAAACAAAAAAACAAAAAGACGAGGAGGACTAAGGACCAAATGACTAAGGACTAAAAAGGAACAACAGTTGCTCCAGGAATCTAAAATGCGTTTGAATAGCAACAGGCAATTTGGAAACAAAAAAAGGGAACAGCGGACTCTGTTTCCAAGGACCAAGAACTGCTTGTTCGGGCGAGCAACTATCAAACCTTTTTGGTCATTTGGTCCTTGGTCATTTAGTCCTCCTAAAAACAAGAAACACAGAACTCAGTGACAAACAACCAAGAACTGCTTGTTCGGGGAAGCAACCATTAACATTTTTTAGTCCTTGGTCCTTAGTCCTTAGTCCTTAGTCCTCCTAAAAACAAGAAACACAGAACTCAGTGACAAACAACCAAGAACTGCTTGTTCGGGCGAGCAACCATTGACATTTTGTAGTCCTTGGTCCTTAGTCCTTAGTCCTCCTAAAAACAAGAAACACAGAACTCAGTGACAAACAACCAAGAACTGCTTGTTCGGGGAAGCAACCATTGACGTTTTTGGTTCCCGCAAGACGGGACTAGCAAAGCTAGCATTAGGTCTTTAGTCATTTGGTCCTCCTAAACCAAAAAAAAAGGGCAGTCCATATAGGACTGCCCAAATAAAAATCAATTGAAATTAAATATCGATTTCGATAGTAATTTCCTCGTCTCCACCAATCAAATCTTCTTCTATGCCCATATCTTCCGGCGGCTTAAATGTCGGGAGGTAACGATAGTAAACCTCAAGCATCAAAGTACACATTGTAGTAATCTGAACAGTGCCATTACTATGTTCTTTCGGATTTGGGGATTCCCAGTGCCCGATATCAAAAGTATTTGTACCATAACTATAAACATCTTTTTCAATGTTTTGGTATTTTACAAGATTTTTCTGCATCTCGTTATTCCACTGTTTCCACCACTGACCACCTCTTTCGGCATCTTCCTGAAAGATTGCCTGTGTAATATAGTACCAATAATATACTGGACTGTTACCCATCCAGTTTTTATTTTCTTCTTCCCAGCCCATGAGGCCAAGACCTTTTAGGTACTGTATGCCTTTTTTATAATCTGAAGTTTGAGTTGCACCCAGAAATTGTAGAGCAAGTACACCGGCACCTGTCAGACCAGGGGCACCACCAGCACTTGTGTAACCAATCTTACCACTCTCCTTGTCAGAGTTCGCCTGAATACCTCTTACAGCCATACTCCATGCCTTATCAAAGTCCGGATGATGAATTCCTGCCATTTTTGCAGCCTTTAGGGCCTGAACAGCCCAACCATTAACAGATGTATCATTTCTAGTATCCGTACTTTTCAATCCATAATCCCAACCTCCAGTTACATTCTGACCTTTGATAATACGATCAAGATTATATTCGGCAACTTCTTTTACAGCAGGAATCTTTGTTATCCCATACGCTTCACACATTGCGTAAGAATAAATTGCACACGAATAACTCCCCGGAACTCTTTTTCCATTTTTAACAAGATATTTAATTGCATCTTGTACTGTCTTACCGAATTCTTCTGAGTCAGGAGTTTCCCCATGAGCCATATATGTAAGCAGAGCTAGAGATGTCATAGCATGTTTTGATTTAGGCCAACTACCATCTTTCCCTTGATTAACTTTCAACCATCTCAAAGCACGCATAACCGCACCTTCTGCAATACTGTTACCACCAAATTTTTTCATGGCAGAGCCACGTGCACCAGGATTTCTGTTTCCATAAATACCTGTGAGTACAACAGGACTTTTAACCATTGCAACCGCATCCACATCGGCCGGGCTTGGGCTTGGGTCGGAGTTATCGGTTGGAGCATTAATGTTCACATCCTGCTCAAAAGCCATATCAATCGCCTCAAACTCAACATCTACAGGTTCCGGAGGCTCAATTGGTTCAATAATCTCTTCCTGTATTTCTTCCAAATCAGGTGGCTCTTCTATTTCTGTAATCTCAACAGTCACTGCAGCAGGTTTGTCGGGTGTAATTTTTGCAACCAATACAAGCAAGAAAACAATCAGAATTGGCACAACTACGGCTGCGAGAGGCGACAATAAACGCTGAAGCTCCAGTTTTGCACTCTTGTATGTACCGGAATCTTTGTCAGTCTTTAAACCTGTGGTCATGAGTTTCATTCTCTCGCCAAAAGTTTGTTGATGGAACATTTTCTCAATATCCTTCAACGCATCATGTCGGAATGGGTCTGTCAT
>Ga0209414_1000840_pt1 | contig 14890 bp, 15 predicted proteins | sample LakVidmifraction_4_FD_181154 | JGI IMG/M metagenome (GOLD analysis project Ga0209414, IMG submission 181154) | Hypersaline microbial communities from Lake Vida, Antarctica - Brine Hole Two &gt;0.2 micron (SPAdes) (version 2) | ecosystem: Environmental > Aquatic > Non-marine Saline and Alkaline >... | reverse complement strand
CAAATTATAATGTCCGGATTGGTTTGTAAGGCCAGGTTCACCCCAATTTCCCCGTTTTCGGCATACCAAACCTTATAATTGTATAATTCCAAAAGTTCTTTGGTATTAGCCAATAAGGTCAAATCGTTTTCTATGAGCAGTACAGTTTTCATATTTCACCATTTATTAGATTAGTCAAAATATCTTATTCCAAAAGAATAAGTATTATAATTTTCTTACCGGTTGGGGTAAGTTTTTTCCTATAATAAAATTGAAATCCTGTGGGGGGATAGAAATTAGCAATACAATTATTGCTGAAAATAAAATTTTGTGTGGGGGAGTAGTAGTGGGGACAATAAAAACTTATCTTATTGATAAGCTAAATATACAACTTACAATATTTAATTACCTGGATTTTTTAATAAAAAATAATTAAAAATATTTCGGTATTTCATCTGTAAATTCAGGGGTTTTAGGTAGGAAGGATAATTTTTTAAGTAATTATTTAGAAAATATTGAACATCTTTTGATCCATTAATTGCTTAAAAGGATGATATATGTCATATTATTTCTTGCTCATTCCAGTTACCTTTAAGTTTATATTATGTAATTTTTATTAAAATGAATAACTCAACAAACCCTGGATTTGCCCAGAAATTTTATCAGAATTTGGGAAAATTATTTTATGCCGTTGCGGCATCTGACAAAGTGGTGAAAAAGGAGGAAATCGATGCTTTAAAAAACATTGTAGAACAGGAATGGGTTTCTATTGATAATTACCAGGACGAATTTGGCACTGATACCGCATATCAAATCGAAATTATTTTTAATTGGCTAGAGGAAAATCAACCGGATGCGTTTCTTGCCTTTGAGGAATTCAGTGATTTTAAGAAGGAACATAAAAAACTCTTTAACAGCAATATTAATAAACTGATTTTGAAAACAGCTGATGCAATTGCGGCATCCTTTGCAGGTAAAAATAAATCGGAACTTATCATGCTGTCAAAATTAAAATCCATTATCTAGAATTTTGCTTATGAAACCCAATTTATGTCAAAGTTGTGGCTTTCCTATTTTTGAAGAAAACAAGAGCACCAATCGGGATAATTCCAAAAATGATGATTATTGCACAAACTGTTATCAAAACGGAGAGTTTTTGGATCATTCCCTCACCTTGCATGGGATGCAGGTAAAACTCATGAAAATGGCTGCATTTCATAATGAATTTACTCTGGGGGAGGTTGAACAAATATCTATCAATTTATCAAGGTTAAAAAGATGGCAAATGAGTAGCATTTAAGAATTTTTGAATATCAGGGAAAACTATGAATAGTAACCCATTTAATTTTAAAGGTCTCACAGAGGCTGAAGTTATTATTTCCAGGGAAAAGCACGGGCCTAATTCAATTGAAGACCAAAATTCCGGTTATTTCTGGTTTATTTTAAAAGAGATTGTCCTTGAGCCCATGTTTCTTTTATTGCTCATCACTTCTATTATTTATTTTCTGCTCAGAGAATTCAGTGAAGGCCTGTTTTTACTGGGAGCCATTATAATCATATCGGCAATTTCATTTTTTCAGAATGCCCGGAGCAGGAAAGCTCTAAATGCATTGAAAGAATATACTCAAACTCTTTCCACGGTAATACGAAACAATAAATCTGCTGAAATTCGTTCAGAGGAAATTGTGGTTGGAGATATTGTAGTTGCTCAGGAAGGAGAATTGATTACCGCCGACGGTGTTGTCCTTCAACTCAATGATTTCTCTGTAAATGAGGCTATGTTGACAGGTGAAGCCTTCAGTGTACATAAAAGCACCAAGGAAACCGAAGATAAAACAGTTTTTAGGGGCACAGCGGTGGTTTCAGGACAATGCGTATTTCGCGTGACACAGATAGGCAGGAATACAAAACTGGGTGAAATTGACACTTCTTTAGCTGCGATAGAGAAATTAAAATCACCCCTGCAGGATCAAATTAGCCGGTTTGTAAAACAAATGGCTCTTTGGGGTTTTGTGATTTTTCTCATTATTTGGGGTATTAGTTTTTACAATTCAAATAATCTGTTGGATAGCTTATTGAAGGGCCTAACCATTGCAATGTCTGTTCTTCCGGAAGAAATCCCGGTTGCGTTTGCCACCTTTATGGCATTGGGAGCTTACCGACTGATGAAATTGGGAATAATTGTAAAACAAACACAAACCGTTGAAACTTTGGGTGCGACTACCATTTTATGTACAGATAAAACAGGGACCATCACTCAAAACAAAATGGAACTTTTTAAAATTTACAGTTTTAAGACGAAATCCATAGGAGAGAAAAAAAGCTGGAATTCACCAGAATTTATTCATATTATTTCTACTGCTATGTGGGCCAGTGAAAGTGTGCCTTTTGATCCTATGGAAAAAGCCTTGCACAAGATCTATGAAAAAGTTGTAGATAAGGATGAGCGCCCGGATTATAAAATGATCCATGAGTATCCGTTAGCCGGGAAACCGCCTATGATGACTCACATTTTTGTAAATGAAGATGGGTACCGGATCATCGCGGTAAAAGGTGCTCCTGAAGCAATTATAGAACATTCCAATTTAACTTCTGAAGAAAAAAAGGAGGCCCAAAAAACAGTATCTAAGCTTGCAGGCGAAGGCTTACGGGTATTGGGAGTAGGGCTGTCCAAATTTGAGGGAGAAAACTTCCCGGAAGATCAGGAAGAATTTAAATTCAAATTTTTGGGATTGCTCGGTTTTTATGATCCTCCCAAGGAAAATATCAGTTCGACTTTCAAACAACTTTATGATGCCGGAATAAAGATTAAAATTATAACCGGGGATAACGTATTAACAACCTTGTCCATTGCTAATCAGATAGATTTTAAAGATGGAGATACGTCCATTACAGGAGAAGAATTAATGCGGCTTTCTGATGATGAATTTAACCAAAAAGTGATACAAACCAATATATTTACTAGGGTTTTTCCGGAGGTAAAACTTAAAATCGTCAATAGTCTTAAAAGTCAGGGAGAAATAGTTGGTATGACAGGAGATGGGGTAAATGATGCTCCGGCACTTAAGGCTTCTCATATTGGTATTGCAATGGGAAAAAGAGGATCCGATATTGCAAAGGGAGCTTCTTCATTAATATTGTCTGATGACGATTTCGGGAAGATGGTAGACGGTGTCGCGATGGGGAGAAAAATTTATTTCAATCTTAAAAAGGCCATTCAGTATGTAATTTCCATTCACATTCCCATTATTTTAACCGTTGCACTTCCTGTAATTTTAGGATGGATATATCCGGTAATATTCTCTCCCATACATGTTATTTTTTTAGAATTGATAATGGGCCCAACCTGTTCCATTATATACGAAAATGAACCTTTGGAAAAGAACGGTATGCAAAAACCTCCACGGGAAATTAAAGAAACCTTTTTAAGATGGAAGGAATTGTCCATTAGTATTATCCAGGGTTTAATAATCACTGTGGGTTGTCTGTTTATATATCAATATTCAGTTCAAAATAATTATGGGGAAGCCCTTACCAGAACTATGGTTTTTAGTACTCTTATTACTGCTAATATTTTTTTAACACTGGTGAACAGGTCATTTTACTTTTCGGTATGGAGTACCTTTAAATATAAAAATCCGTTGATTTGGATGATAATTCTAATGAGTTTCTTACTGCTGTTATTAATGATCTATCAGCCAGATCTAGCCGCATTTTTTAAATTACAAATTTTATCTGTTTTTCAAATTTCCTTGGCTGCAGGAGTTGGTTTCTGCTGTGTTATTTGGTTTGAGATTTACAAGTATTTCCTCAGGTTAAAATCTGTATAGAATAATTTTCAGTACTCCGTTAAAAGAATTATAAGGAGTTGGGAATATTTAAATTTGTTTAAAATTTATTTCCTGTAATAATAGCATCAAAAGAAGGAATGTACCTTCAAAAATCAAGGGGTTTTAAAACCTAATTGAGGCCTTATCAGGGGAACTTCCCATTTAATCATTTCTTTTAAAAATTCATCTATTTTTTCAATAATCAATTTTTTATCAATTTCGTTGGGATCATAAATACCCAATTCCACTATATCATTATCGAAAGAAGCTGAGTTTTCAAGTACCGGGAACAATACTAAAATTTCAATATCCCCATTGTACATTTGTGAAAACACCAGCGATCCACCTTGAAGAAATTGATAGGTAGGAATTTCATTGGTTTGTCCAATAAGATCCTTGGGAAAAGAATCAAAGGTAATATTGACGGCTTCATTGGTATGGATCCAGTTTAATTCCTGAACCCGCCAACCAATTTTATAAGTTTCTTCTGCAAGTTTTAAAATTTTGACGATCAAAATTTTAATTTCCATATTCCATAAGATCCTTTTTTGAACCACGGTTTTAATGGAATTTTCATATTCATTAACACGCTTTTCAAGATGGTCAATTTTCATCTTCGTTGGGTTTTATTCTGAATAGATCTGGATTGTTCAGGAGATTTCGTTGAAACTCAATAATGGTACTTTGAGGGAAGATTGCATACGTTTGACTAAATCCCGATGTAATAAAGAGTTAATTTCAGGTTTGTGTGTGCGTTCCATCATAGCCACCATATCTGCTTCAGATTCATCTATGGATAACTTCAGGGTTTCAAAGATATCTCCAGAAAAAATAGTTTCAATTTCAATATTTGGGTAATTAACTTTTTCTGATAAAGATTTCTTGAACCACTCTAAAAGGTTTCTATTTATCAAATTATCCTCTTTACTGACATGTATTATACTAATTTTAGTATTTAAGGGATTTACTATTTTCACCAATTCACCAATATTGTAAATGTCTTTTAGTTGTAAATCACTTGTATACAATATTTTTTCAAGTTTTTTAAATATAAACCCTGTGGGTACTATCAATAAGGGAAAAGGCGAAATTGCAAGCATCTTGGTGGTTGTATTGCCAAGGAATAATTCCTTTAAATTTCCTGTTATACAAGTGCCCATTACAAGCATACACACATTAATGTCCCTTACAAAACGCAGAATTTCATGGCTCACATCAGTTCCTTTAACTGCTGCTTCAGAGAAATTTAAACTGTCAAAATCCTGTTTTAGGTGTAAGCTGCAAAAATCCCGGATGCGGTTTTTATGATGTTGAACAATTAGTTTTTCTTCTGAAATTAATTCCATTTCTGGTTCAGATTGTTCATTAAAAATGTGAAGTACAATTACATCGGCTTGCAATAACGTGCTAAGGGCATAGGTGTATTTTAAGGCTGAAACCGAATTATCAGAATAATCGGTAGTATAAATAATTTTTTTCATCTGTAGATATTTATTGTTTTTTGATGGTCATATGCAATTCGCATATCTTCATCGGTGTTTGTATCGTATTCGGGTTATGCTCATTTCATAAGTAGATTTTTATTCCTTTTTAAAAGTTAGAAATTATTAAATATTTATAGGTGTAATTCATGTTTTTTGCTTTGAAATAATGGATACCGTTTTATTTTGGTATTAAATCCCATTTAAAGTTACTACCTGCGGATAAATAAAAGAATGATATTTCTCAGATTCCGACTGAATAAATTAACTAAGTTTTTTCTACACAGTCCGCTTATTTTTCTTTTTGCCGCTCTAATTTTCTGAAATAGCCCCTAAACAAAAAACTTTGTTTTAGGGCATCCATAATTTCATTGAATTTAGCACTGGCATCCTCGCTATTTTGAATGGTGGAATCCAGATTTTTAACAAAAGTTGTATCGTTTAATACAAAATTTAAGGGACCCTGACTGTTATTCAGATCTGCTGAAAATTGGTTCAAATTCGAAGTCATTGAATCGATATCCTGAGCTGACTTTTCAAGGCTCTTAAAGATCCCTCTCATATTATTTGCTGTAGTTGTATCACTTAATAAAACTCCTGCAACACCCTCCTTTAAGTTGATTTCATCTAAAATCTCATTGAGCCTGTTGATAGATCTGTTAGCAGTTTTGCTGGTTTGATCTAAATTGGAAAACGTTTGTTTAATATTTACCGCCAATTCATTATCTTTCAGCAAAACTCCTATCAGGCCTTCGCCATTATTAATTGCATTGGTTATTTTTAGCAAATCCTCGGTGAGTAAGGCCGCATTATTGTTGGTGATTCTGAGCGTGCTCAGCATTTCTGTTGTGGAAATTTTACTGATTGATCGGATAGTATCTCCGGGCTTTACAATCTCATAAGAAGGTTCTTTGCCGGGACGTATATCCACTATCATACTTCCCACCAATCCATCAGAAGTTATTGTAGCAATTGAATTTTTTTTGATAAGGTGAACCGTATTATCATCAATAAACATATCCACAACAATAGCGGTATCGGTAAGTATTTTAATTCCTCTCACTGTACCAACATTTACTCCGGATAATCGTACATTATTTCCTATTTGAAGTCCGCTCACATTTTTAAACACCGAACTTATTTTAGAGGTATTCTGAAACAAGTCTTTTTTACTTCCAATAAAATAGACAGCCAAAACTACAAGGAGGCTTCCTATAATGACAAATATTCCCAGCTTAATATTTTGTGAAGTATCTTTTTTCATAACAATTTATTTAAAAAAGGCCTGAACTTTTGGATCTTTAGAGGCCTGTAACTCCTCAAAAGTTCCTTCCACGTAATCAACCCCATTCAACAATAATATCATTCTATTTGAAACTACCCTCGCAAAGTCAACATCATGAGTGATGATTAGCGAGGAGGTTTTATATTTTTCCTGGATGTTCTCCATCAATAAAATAATTTCCTTAGATGTAATAGGGTCTAAGCCGGCTGTAGGCTCATCGTAAAAAATTATTTTTGGTTTAAGAATCAATGCCCTTGCCAATGCCACCCGCCGCTGCATCCCTCCGGAAAGCTCTTCCGGCATTAGATCTATGGCTTTAGCAAGGCCAACACTTTCTAAAGCTTCCATCACAAGGGCATCTGCATTCTCAATAACAACTTTATTTTTATGCCGTCGCATTGGGAACTCCAGGTTTTCACGAACGGTCATAGAATCATATAAGGCGCTGCCCTGAAATAAAAATCCTATTTCTGCTCTTAATTCGTCCATTTCCTTCTGATTTAATTCTGAAATATTCTTACCTAGAATCTCAATGCTGCCGCTATCAGGTTCCATAAGCCCTACCAGGCATTTTATCATCACCGATTTTCCTGAACCGGATTTCCCCATTAACACCAAATTCTCACCTTCAAACAATTGCAGGTTAAAGCCATTTAACACCTTTAATTCCCCAAAACTTTTATAGAGATCCTTTATCTCAATTACAGGATTTCCTTTTTTATAAGTTGAACTGTTTTGTTGTGCATTCATTTTATCAGTAAAAAATATCAGTTACAAAAACCGCAATAAAATCTATAATAAATAATAACATTGAGGTAAAAACAACCGCCGAGTTCGAAGCTTTTCCAACTCCTGCAGTCCCTTTTTTACTGTTATAACCCTTAAAACAGCCTACCAGCCCAATAGCAAACCCAAAAAAAAAGGTTTTGATCGTGGCTGGAAAAAAATCACTGAATTCCAAAGCTTCAAAAACCTCATTGAAATATAGCAAATAGGAAACGTCCCCTTTAATATTTTCAATAATTGCAGAACCGATTAAAGCGATAAAATCCCCCAAAATAACAAGTATGGGGAGCATTAAAGTAGTAGCCATTATCCTGGTAACCACTAAAAATTTGAAGGGGTTCGTCCCTGAAACCTCCATCGCATCAATTTGTTCGGTTACCCGCATTGATCCAAGCTCCGCGCCAATACCGGAACCTATTCGACCAGCGCAAATTAAGGCGATCATAACCGGGCCAATTTCACGGACAATTGAAACACTTATCATGGAAGGCATCCAGGCCACAGCGCCAAAATCTAATAGGGTAGGACGAGTTTGTAACGTAAATACCAAGCCGAGGATAAATCCGGTAACTATTACCAACAATAAGGATTTATTGCCCATATAATAACACTGCCTTAAAAATTCCCTGAACTCAAAAGGTGGGGATAGGGCTTCCCTAAAATATCTGCCGGCAAAATAAGTTAGCTCACCTATTTCAGCAAAAAAAGCATTTATATTTTCCCAGACAGGGGGAGACTTTTCCATAGGTTAGGTGTTTAATTTCGCTATCTAAAGTTAGCAGAGATTAAAGTTAGGAAAAATGATATATGTCAGGTTTTTGAAATGAAAAGATACTTATTTTAACATAAAACAAAATGTTTCATTATAAAAAAGTTGATTGAATTAAATGAGAAATAGAATTTTTAAAAGAATTTTTTCTTTTTAAGAAAGAGATAGCCTAAATTATATAAAAGAGTGGAGCAAAGATTTTCTGATTCTTAAATTAATTTTTAAGTCGTTGTGAATTAAACTTATGAAGGATTAAAAGCCATATTTAAAAAAATTTCAAATTAAGAACATTGAAACTGAAGGACACTTGGTGCTCTTATCAGTCTCAATGCTTTTAAATCTTTAATGAATACAGGCGTAACGTTTTTTGTGCTTAACTTTTTAAAACATGGAGGACAAGAACAGGCACCTGTGGTTTGTGACCTATTTCCTTTAACAGGGACTTTGAAAAAATACTGCTGAAGAATCCATGTTTTTTATTGACTAAAGCAAGCATTCCACTTCCTCTGCTTTCAATAAATGAATGGATCCCTTCTGCAACCTTTATGTTTGTCAAAGTATGAAAGGTGTAAACTACTTCTTTTAAATGATCACTTAATACTTTTTTATTATCCTCTTGCTTAGAAGATAATTTATCAGATTCCTGAACATATAATACTCTAACAGCAGCCTTACTTCTCTTGGCTATATCGACAATATAATCCAGTTCGTGATGATTGTACAGGGTTTTAAAATTTGTGGCAAAAACAATTTCATTATTGACTTTTTCCTTAAAATTACTATCCGGAGGTAAAACCATTACGGGACAAGCCTGGACCTTTTCAATTACATCTACTGCATTGTTTCCGTATAAAGTGGCTTCAGGATTATTTTCTCCTTTGGTACCCATGATAAGAAATTCAATTCCCTTCTCTTTAACTGTTTCGCGAACAGCATCAATGACTTTATTATATTTAGAAACTATTTCGAAATGGTGATTTGAAGTATCATTTCTCATATTGATCCCCTCCAAAAGACCTTCCAGCCCCAATTCTGATTTTTCCTTTTCTTTTTCATATTCAGCATCCCCGGGATCAGCATCCCTAATGGTATCGGAGGGAAAATCATAAAGCTGAAAAGCGTTTAGCAAATAAAAAGTGCACTCCTCATCTTTATAAAGATTTAAAGCATAAACTAAAGCGTCCCAGGAGTTTTTTGAAAAGTCTGTAGGTATTAAAATTTTTTTACTCATATTTATAATTGAAAGATTATTGAGAAAATGTAGTGGATTCAAAAATTGAAGATATGATAATTATAATCTTAATTTACAAATTAATTGGCAAAATTGGCAAAAACTAAATTTTATAAGTGCCCAATGCTAATTCCACTTGTTTTTCACCATTCGAAATAAATTACTTCTAGAACAAAAATAGCCAATTAGAGTTTCTTTTATGTTTAATCCATGTTAATTAGGATAACATTTGTATTAATTTTTCTGTGGTTTCAATACCTTTATTTTGCTTTTGTAAATATTTTTAATTTCAAAATATTTACTATTAGTTGAATTTCAGATTTTAATAAAGATTAAATACAAGCCTATAAGGCTTATAATATTAATTTAAAAATAAATTGATGAAACCTTTAATATGTCAAAGCTGCGGACTTCCTTTTACTGATGAGTCTAAAGGGACCAATCGTGACCAAACAAAAAGTGAAGATTATTGTATTAATTGTTTTCAAAACGGAAATTTCGTAGAACCTTCCTTAAGCCTCCGCGAGATGGAAGTTAGAGAACTTGAGAGGGCCGAAAAACATGAAAACCTAACTTTGGAAGAAGCTCAGGAGGCATTAAAAATTTTACCTACTTTAAAAAGGTGGAGAATTAGGGATAGTTTTTAATTTGAAATTACAAGTTTTTATAATCCCATTCATTTCACTAATGAATGGGATTTTTTTTAAAATATTTATGGGGGTTACATTTTTTTATAGCTTCTAAAAACAAATTTTGCTTTTTTCCTTTGTTTTCAAGTTTAGGGATCTTTTTCTGTCAATAATAATCGAATGTTATTACTTGTGGAAAATAATAATCCCTCTAAAACAGTTAAAAATTCAACAAAAACGAGCCTTAGCTATCAAATGAAAATATTTTTCTGAATTTGTTTTTTGAATTATAAAATCGCATACATTTACTCTCTCAAAAACTAATAATAATTATCAAAATGAAAAAATCAATTTTTACTTTTGCTGCTATCGCATTAGCTTTAAGTTTTACTTCTTGTAAAGAAACTACAGTTGAAAAAACTGAAGATATTGAAATTATGGAAACTGAAACTCCTGCAGAAGTTATTGAAACTCCGGTTGAAGTAACTGTAGATACAGTTATCCAAGTGGAAGAACATATAAATGAAACTCCTGCTGAATAATTAGGGATTTCTCAAGTATTTTAATGAGGCTGTCAGCAATGACAGCCTCATTTTTAATTTATATAAAACCCATTGGACAAAAACAGGGAATCTTTTTAATTATTAAAAGGGATATCCAATGGCCAGATTAAATACCAGATTTTTTTTTCTCAATTGTTTTTTTATGTTTATAAATAATGAAAAATTGGGTAAATAATAATGACAATTGCTTGTCCCGGCATCATTAATTTATGCTATGGCAATTCCTATAATTGTTCCAACCCCAAAAGTTATTCCTGCAGCGGCCAAACCAAAAAGAACCTGGCGCAAACCCGATTTGGTAACCGATCTCCCGGTAATAAGGGTAATAGCGGCTCCAATCAAGAACAATCCAACGGTACTAAAGGCTACGCTTAAAATAAGCGCTTTATTGCCGGTAAAAAAGAAATAGGGAAATACGGGAATTATCGCGCCGGCAATAAATAGAAAAAAAGATGCAATAGCCGCTTCCCAGGCCGAACCTTCCAATTCCTCCATATTAATTCCTAATTCTTCCGTAATAAGAACCTGTTTAGTTTGTTCAGGATCTGCCCAAATTTTTTCCACAGCAATTTCCGCTTCTTGTGCCGAGAATCCTTTTGCCCTGTATAGCAGAATTAATTCCTCTTTTTCTTCCTCCGGATTATTTTCAAGCTCTTCAAACTCCAATTCTATTTGCCTTTCGTAGAGTTCCTGTGAACTTTTTACCGAGATCCATTCCCCTAAAGCCATAGAGATGGCGCCAGCTATAAGTCCTGCCAGGCCCGCGATTAGAATTGGGGCACTTTGTGCAGTTGCACCTGCCACGCCCATTACCAAACTCATATTAGACACCAAACCATCGTTGGCCCCTAAAACGGCCGCCCTTAAGGCGTTTCCCCCAACCGTTCTGTGCCGACCTTCAATTTTGCTGATATTGCTGCCACTTAAGGATTTTAATGATTTTAAGATTGAAACATGCCTTCCTTCATGACCATCAATGGGCTGCTTATTTTTATTCTTATTGGCAATAGTTGCATAAGTCATGCTCTTTTCGGTATCGGAAAGGACACTTAAAATGATATTGGTGCCAAATTTTTCACCCAGCCAGGCAATAGTTTTAGCTCTTCCTGAAGGTTCCCTTATTTTAAAATTGGGATTTGAAAGAACTATTTTTTCATAAAACTTTTGAATATGCTTTTTCTCAATGGCAGCCATTTGCCCATAAAACTTTTGAAGTTCGGGATCCTCCAAAAGATTCACCATTTGCTGATATAGATAGGCGGTATCTATTTCTCCCTGTATTGCTTTTTCAAGATCCATTTCTGCTTATCAGTTAAATTAAATGCGCTTTCTGAACAAAGATTGCACAAATTTTCAGGATTCAACCCGATAAAAATAATTGTTTCGGTTAAAATTTCTTAGCTGAACTTCTTTTAAACAATGGCCGGATCAATGATCATCTTCATTTTTAATGATATCAGGTTGATTTTCAATATTTGAAGATTCACGAATTTCTGTATGCCTGATCTCTCCTCCACTAATCCCTACGTAATTTGCCGAGACTAAAGAGGAAATTGCAAGGATAATTATTAGGATATATCCGTATTTAACTAATCCCAATTTTTTTATTTGAAGGAATAAGCTGATTAAAGCTACACCACCTAAAATCAGGGATAAAGTAAAAAATTGTTCTGCATATTCTTCGTGATCGTGAATAAGCGATTCACTGATCCCTGGAATTTTTTCCACGATTTCTTCTGCTCCTTCTCCGGTATAATTGGCGGCAATGGCAGCTAGTGCACTAAAAATAAAAATACCGAGAGATGTCCCTTTTACCTGTTGATTTTTTATCAGATACCCAACAATTAAAACAAGCAGGCCAATTGCGATACCAACAATTGGAAAATGGTTAAGAATTAAATGTAAATGTGCATCATTCATAATTTCAGGTTTTTATTAGTTTATTTTTTTTAATATTTCAGCAAATTATAGTCCATCTAATTTATAAAAATTAATCCTGAATAAACTTGAAGGATACAGCAAATATGTTTGCGTTAAAACTGGTGTTGCGGTCATACCTATTGTATTCCAGATCAATACTTTTCATTCCAAATTTCCAGATGTGAAATTTTGTAAAAATGTCGGTATAATTGACTCCAATCCCATATTGGTTGGCATCGAAATCGGAAAGGTCATAATCAGAGGTGTAATATTCTTCTGTTGAAAGATGCTCATTATAAGGAGCGAAATAATCGGCTTGAGTTTGAGTGTAGTAGCGATATGATGGATAAATAGTGAATCCGTGACCAATTTTAACAGGCAATTCTATCTTTGCGGTATGTGAACTTATTCCCCAATCATCGGTATAATAGCGATAATGGGTACGAAGCACTAAAAACTCGTTGAGGTAATAATTCAGATTTGCGCCCAGAGCCAATTTATTTCTGGTATCCGGAAGACGCTCCACATCGTCTGCAAGGTGGAATTCTTCAATATAGGAATCTGCTATATCCTTAAAATAAACCCGTTGAAAAGGCATGGAAAGCAATCCTTCCTGTCTCACTACATCTACCGAGATCAAACCCTGGAATTTTTTAGATAAAATTTGAGAAAAACTCGCTCCAAGTGCATAGGAATTTCTTTTTTTGTCATTAAACTCCGTGAATTGCGGATTGTAATTGGGATTCCCGGTGATACTATAACTGTTTATATTGAAATCATCTGAATTGTCACTCCTTAATTCAATTGGGTAGATCAACTTCCAGGTATCCAGAAAGATATTTGTATTGATGGAAATCTCGGTATTTTTTTCATTAAAAAGACGGGTATAACTTCCGCCAAGACCAATAGAAAAATAATCGTATTCACTTGCTGCGGAAAGTTTGCCTGTCCATATAGTATTTCTGTCATCTGAACTATGGGAATAGCTCGAGTTTAAACCTGCCCAAACATCTGCCGAGGAAGCTCCTGAGGAAGCCTGAAAAGGATTTGCGGGGTTTTTTGCATCAAAGGGATTGACGTTGCTGGAGGAAGCTGAAGTGTAGGCAGAGATTCCCGCATCTATTGTCAACACATCGTCTTCGTTTAAGGGCACAGAAACGATAAATGTCGGGGTGATATCTGTTAAATGTTCGTCTCCAATTCCACCGGAAACTGCCGCATTTTCGCCTTCCTGAATATAGTAACTGCTCAAAAATTCTATTTCTGTTTTTTCCAGCACCTTTTTCTTGTATGGTTGGGGCGTTTCCTGCTGCTCTTCCTGTGCATAACCAGAGCCGCCTAAAAATATAAGAAGTAGTAGTAAGGAGTAATTTTTTATTGACGTTGCTTTGTTGTAGCTCATGCTAAATTAGATTACTTTTAAATTTTAATTACAACCACAGCCGCCACCTGTTTTTCCTCCAACTGCTCCGGAAGCTGATTCCCGGTAGGCGTGAAAACTGGTTTTGAACCGCTCTATGCTTCGAGGACTTAACACCATATCAGGGTCACTTAAAGCTACTTTTTCATATTCTTTAACCACGCTACAAGACTGCAATGTGAAGAGAATGCATGCGAACCAAATTATTTTTTTCATCTGTTTTCTAATGTTTGTTTCATTAAATGATTACTCTGAGTGTGAATCATTGTTTAAGACGATATTTTTAGAAGTATGCAATTTGTTGTTTTCATCCACCAAAATACATTCTACCCCTTTCAATTGATTAATAAAATCCAGTCCTACATCTATTCCCATTACAAAAACGGAAGTTGCCAGTGCATCGGATATTTCGGCGGAGGGACTTAATACGGTAGCACTTATAATTCTTGTGGTGGGATATCCGGTTCTGGGGTCTATAATGTGGGAATATCGCACATTGTCAAAGCGTACAAATTTTTCATAGTTTCCAGAAGTTACTATGGCCGAATTATCTATTGGCAGCCATGAAAAGGCTTTTTCTTTGTTCAACGGATTGATAATTGCAACCGTCCAGCTTTTTCCATCGGGTTGTTTACCCCAGGCATTTATATCGCCGGAAGCGTTTATAATTCCAGCTTTTACGCCCTTCTCAATTAAAAGAGTTTTGGTTTTGTCTGCGGCATATCCTTTGCCTATGGCTCCAAAACCTATTTTCATTCCTTCTTTTGTCAGAAATACTGTGGATTTTTCTTTATTTAACAGGATGTTTTTATAACCAATTTTTTCTACTGATCTTTTAATGGCTTCTTCCGAAGGTTTTTCGGTCATTGTACCGTCAAATTTCCAAATTTTGTCCATTGAGGCATAACTGATATCAAATGCGCCATCAGTGAGTTTTGAAATTTTAAGGGCGCGTTCTATCAGATCAAAAAGTTCTTTATCTACTTCAACTTCCTGA
>Ga0209414_1000839_pt1 | contig 14893 bp, 19 predicted proteins | sample LakVidmifraction_4_FD_181154 | JGI IMG/M metagenome (GOLD analysis project Ga0209414, IMG submission 181154) | Hypersaline microbial communities from Lake Vida, Antarctica - Brine Hole Two &gt;0.2 micron (SPAdes) (version 2) | ecosystem: Environmental > Aquatic > Non-marine Saline and Alkaline >... | reverse complement strand
TGCAAGTATATGATGCTCATAAGGAGTGAGTATTTGAAATGTGTAAAATTGTATTAACTAAAGAGAGGAAATATACAATGGTAAATAGAAAAGTAACAAGTAAAGGGGCTGCAACAAAAGCATCTAAAACACTTAGGTCTAAATCAACAGGGAGAGTTATGAAATCAGAAATTATATGTATTATAGATAGGTCGGGATCAATGGGATTTATAGCAGATGATGCAATCGGTGGATTCAACACATTTTTGGAGCAACAGAAGAAGGTTCCAGGTGAAGCTACATTAACTTTTATACAGTTTGATACTGAATATGAGGTAGTTCATGAAAATAAGCCTTTAGATGATGTTCCTAAACTAGATGATTCAACATATCAACCACGTGGTGGAACAGCTCTACTCGATGCTTTAGGAAAAGCCATTGATAGCACAGGACACAGATTATCAAAAATGTCTGAACGAAATAGACCAGACAAAGTTATTGTCGCAATACTTACTGATGGTGAAGAAAACTCAAGCAATATATACTCTTTATCGAAAATAAAGGATATGATAACTCATCAGAAAGATGTATATAACTGGGAGTTTATCTTTTTGGCAGCAAATCAGGATGCTTTTGACGAAGCAGCAAAGCTTGGGATTGCTCAAGAGGATGCATTTAATTTTGCAGCAACAAATGAGGGAGTTCGAGAGGCGTATGTAAGGATGAATTGTACTGTTAGTGAATATAGAACACCAAGTAAATAAACAAGAAAGGGAAAATATAATGAATTATTCTTTTAATGATGGGGAACCAAGATTGGATTTCCTTACACAAAAAATAAGCGGAATTGAAGTATATATAATTCCAGATGATGAGAAGGAAGCTGTATTAAACGATTTATACCCATTTGAAGGCGTTCCTGAACTAAATGAAGAAAGGTATGATTTGCATTCAGGCAAAAAGTTCATTGTAAAGGACTTCATGGTGACTCGTGAGGGTAATATGAATTATTTAGTTAGTCCATATTACTTTGAAGGTGGCGGATCGGTAATTGACTGGATGCCGGCAGATGCATTCTAGTTTTTTCGTGCAAAATAACGATTAAATTAAATGGTGATGAATTTGATGCTATAACTCAAAATGGCAAATATACAATCGAAGAAGGCATCATGGAGATTATCCACGAAGTTGAATTGTTGAGAGTAAAAAATAAAGTTTTAGCATTAGAAAAAGAACGTGCAGAAAATGCGAACATCAAGTATTTAGTTGGTTGATGATCATCTGTGAGAATCAAAGGGCGTAGACAGTCACTTTCTTTCAAAAGTGAGTGTCAAGTTGTTTGCAACAACTCTTTTGTTTGTGCGATATATTTCCCCTCTTCCACCTTTTTTCCATAATCTCTTTTAAAATTTTTCTCTTAACTTTATGATTTTACCAAAAGATCTACGATTCTTGTTCCCAACGTGTCAACTTTGTTTTTGGCTGCACCGCTTCATCTTGTTGTCGCATCTGACGCAGATGAAAGTGTATGATAATCGATTGACTCTTTGGAATGCTGGTAAATTGCCAGATGAGTTGACTATTGAACAGTTGTTTCAGGTGCACGAGTCGATTCCTCGTAATCCGCTACTTGCTGAAGTTTGTTATAAGGCGGGATATATTGATTCTTGGGATCGGGGCGTGGAAAAGATTAGTGATGCGTGCCAGGCTGCTAAATTGCCTGCTCCACAATTCATAGAACGTTCGGGAGGAATGGTTGTTGAGTTAAACCGAAGTTTACCAAAAAGTTCGGTAAAGGTCGTAGAAAAGGTCGGAGAAAAGGTCGGATAAAATTTGACAGATAACCAAAAAATGATTTTGAAAATACTTTCCAAAAACCCTTGTACTTCTGCAAGGCAATTATCCGATTTAATAGGGATATCTGCTCGTAAAATAGAAGTAAATTTGAGAAAATTAAAAGCAAAATCAATTTTAAAACGTGTTGGTCCAGCCAAAGGTGGTCACTGGGAGATAATTGATGAGTAAATTTACAGAGGCAAAACTTGAGAAGATCGCATGCAGAGGATACAAATAGTTATTGTTTGCAATCAGAGATAAATCATAGTAGTATATTTTGATGATAGGGACATTATGATGAATACTGTAAAATTTAAAGTTGTTGAATTTATTGGAAGTCCATTGTGCATATCGGCAGATGATGGTCAAAAGATTTTTGAACAAATTGAGTCATTGTTGAAAGCAGGTAACCGAGTTGTTATTTCATTTGAAAATGTAACAATGATTGTGTCTTTGTTTCTTAATGTTGCCATTGGACAATTATATAGTTCTTTTACTGACGAAGAGGTACGCTCAAATGTTAGTGTTGATGGGCTTGCTAATGATGATGTAGAGCTTCTAAGAAAAGTCGTTATAAATGCAAAAAAATATTATGCAAATTTACGTCAATATGATTTAGCATGGCGTGTTGAGGAAAGTGATGACTAAGAATATGGTTAATAATTTATCATTTTATTCTTTCAAATGTGATGAACCAATTTTAATAGATGCAAATATCTGGCTTTATCTTTTCCCACCTCCTTCAAATCCTAAAAAATTAATAATAATGAGAAAAAACAATGACTGGAAAAGATTTGGAAAATTTATGTTTGGACTGGTTGAGGGATAAGGACTGGGATGTTTTGTATGGACCTGATATATCACCGGGCGGTGCACATCCTGAAAGAAAGAGCTATAATGATATCATTTTAGTTGGACGGCTTGAAGCTGCAATCAAGCGACTTAATACTCATCTACCAGCTGAGTGTATTGGGGAGGTTGTCAACAAGGTAATCAAGCCTGAGAGTTTGGATTTGTTGACTAATAATCGAGCGTTTCATCGTATGTTGTTGGAGGGCGTGCCTGTTTCTTATAAAGCACCTGTTCAGACTCTTGATGGCGAGTGGATTGATGCTGTGCAAGAGGATAGGGCTTTTCTGATTGATTTTGAACGCGTTGAGTTTAATGATTTTATTGCTGTGAATCAGTATACGCTGATTGGAATTAAACAACCTCGAATTCACTCTATGGGTTGGAAGATGTTGAATTGTGAAGACAAAAAGAACGTCCAACATCGAACGCTCAACATCGAATGGTGAAATGAATATAAGACACTACCGTGGGTAGGAAACACTTTTTATTATTATATTACCCAGGGCGGTGCCCCTGGGCTAAGTTGTTTCGGACTTTCAGCCCTAAAGATGGCATGGCAAGCCTGTAATTCTAGTTTTAGATTTATAAAGGAGCATTTTTATGAAAACAAATATTATATGTACAAAATGTGATGAAGCTTTCAGTGTGGAATATTCTAAATATTCTTCCCGGAAGACAGTTAAGTGTCCCACATGTGGAATAGTATTAGATCTTCCCCGTGAGCGAATTGCTAAAGAATCTGTTAATCCTAATGCTGAAAGTCTAGTTTCTGAGAATACAAAGAACAAGGCATTTTCTATGTCATGGCATATAGAGAATCGTTATATGCATTCGGGAGTCATTTGTTTTACGCTGGGGCTTTTCTTTCTTGCTGTATCCCTATATAGTTTTAATATCTATGTTCCATTCTTTATACTTGCCCTTATTTTTGGTGTTCTTGCTATCGTGGATAAGAAGCCGTTACCGGGCATTATTTTAATAGTCGTAACTGTTCTTGTTGCGGCGTTTACTCAAAACTATTTGATGAATCGTGAAGTGGAAGAATTTATTCAGGAGTTGAATGATTATACAAATAAAACCACTGAGGAAATCAATGACTATACTGAAGAGCTAGAAAAAATGTCTGATGCTTTTGAAAAACAACTCCTAAATCTGTTTAAATAGCATTAACAAAAGTATAAAGCTAAAAAATATTTGTTATTTCAATTGGTCTTTAACTGTGAGCAGGAATTTGCGCATTGACTTGAATGGTAAAACCTTGTGATGGTGAAGGCAACCAACAATGATTGCAGGAGAAATTTCGAGATGTATGCTGCATTGATTAATATGCGTTGCAGAAATTCGTGTTATATCCTCAAAAAAGCTTAGAATTGCCTCTTCTCGCAGTATTTTAGAACATAATCTGTTTGCTTCTTGTTCAATTTTATCAGAGTAATCTATATCTTCCATATTATCAAATATTGGTTTGCCATCTTTGCTAATATGTTTTAGGACATGAATAATCTCGTGTGTGATTGTAAACCAGAAGTTATCAGTTCTGTCATACCTTGCAGTATATACAATTACTGGATTTTCTTTGTGGTAAAATGCTGCACCATCTATGTATGTATCTTCAAGATGTTGTAAATGCAAAAAATGTACTCCACATTCTTTTAAATTATCAATAAACTTTTCTATACCTTGTTTGTCATAAGATAAGCTTGGGATTTGTTCTGCAAGCTTTTCTAATTTTTCTTTAGAGTAACTAGATAAATTTATTTTCGAAATATCGTTCTTTACTTTTTGTAGCCACACAAAAGCATAATATGGATTAAAATTAGCAGATGCTTCTGATTTGCAGTAGCATGGTTGGGCTTGCATTTCAAGAAAGTCAAAACTTAGTTCTGATATATTCCAAAAAGATTTAACAGCAACTATAAGATCGCTATCATCACTAGGCAACCACCCTCTTTTTCTCATTTCACGAATAGGCATATAATGAAAACAGAGAGCTCTAGCTGCACACTCTTCTTCTTCAGTTTTCGCTGTTGTTTCCAAGTTAAGTCGATAATTTGTTTCCATATTTAACCAAAATTTAGCAGAAGATCCAAAGGCTTTTGAAAGTCTTCTGGCAGTATCGGAAGTTATAGGCTCTTTGTCTTGTATTAGTCTATTGACATGTTTTTTAGAAAAGCCTAATATTTCTGCAAACTCTTTTTGGCTCCAGCCTCTTGCATCTATCTCGTCTTGAATAAATTCACCTGGACCTATGTTGATAAACGGTTTGTGTATTGTTTTCATTATTGCTCCTATTGGTAGTGTTTAGTAATGTCTATTACAGCGACGATACCTGTCGTTTTTTCATCATCTTCAAAACTTATTTCAATCATCAGACGATTTTTTATATTAAGTCTCATTGAGAACTTAGAATCATATCCTTCGAGTTTTTCAAAGTGTAATGATGTTGAATTATAAAAATCATAAATATCAACAGCTGCTTCAATGGCTAAAATGCACTTAAAGAATTTTCGTAAAGAGCTTTTATCTAAGAACCTGTATTTTTTACTTCTGCCATCAGTGTATAGCTGTATTAAATGTTTATTTTTAAATTCATATTTCATGATCTTGAGACAAGAATAAAACATTTGAGCATGATTTGCAACAAAAAAATAACCAAATTGGTTATTTTCTTAATCAAGCGTATATATCGAGCTTCCAGAAGAAGTGTGTAAAGGTATAGAAAAAGATGTACATCTATTTTCCGAAGTAAGGAAACTTATAGAATCAAGCAGACAAAGAGTTGCTACTACTGTTAATGCTGAATTGACCATGTTGTATTGGAGTATCGGTAAGTGTATTAATTAAGAAAAATTGGGTGCAGACTACTTGTCACGCAGTAGACAGCTTGCTGCGAAGGCGGAAGCCTGCAACTTTTTACAGAACCTGTAATTGCTCAAGGTGAAGGAAATGAACAAGAATAAAACAGAAAGGACATAGTCAATGTTGAATCAAAGCTCCGGCTGCAGATGGATATCGACTAGCTTAATTATGAACTATTTGGGAAACAAAAAAATCTTAGAAGAGTATAAAACGGCTTTTCTCTGTTCAAAAAGCATTCCGGCTGAAATTATTCTGCCGGCTTATGACTGGGCAAAAGACCAGCGTAAACAAGGCAACTGCATTGTTTGTGGAAATCATTCTGCAATTGAAAAAGATGTGTTTGAAATATTACTTCGAGGTAAACAGCCATTAATACTAATGCTTGCAAGAGGAATGCAAACCAGATTCTCTAAAGATATCAAAGAAGCTTTAGATGAAAATAGACTTCTTATAATCAGTTTCTTCGATGAAAAGATTACAAGAGTTACCACAGATACAGCAAAAAAGAGAAATCAAGAAATGATATCAATGTGCTCCAAAATAGTAGTTGCATACGCAACACCAAACGGACAACTCGACTCACTGCTAAAAAACATCAATTATCTCAGCCTAGATACCTTTTAAGCCTAATCAAAACCTTATTCATTTTTTGTTCTGCATTTTTATGGGTACGCCTCCAGACCAGCCTCCAGAGCACTTTCGATTGTGCCGTCCACCAAGCCAGCACCTGGGAATATCCATTCCTCTGGATCGTACTCTTTTCGAGTGTACCTGTAGATAGCGAAGTCCCAGTTAGTGGGATCGCCAGTGTAGCTTAGACGGCACACTTGACATGGCACTTTATAATCACTTCCTGATCGGTCGAGATATAGATGATGCTTTTTGAATCTGATGATATACGAATCGACCTCGGGGTCTGAAAAGGTCTTTGCATTGAAGTCCGACACGATACGTCGTACCTCGGCTTTAACCTTGACCGGTATTGCATTTGATTTTATCTTTTTTTGCATTAACAATTATTATACCTGTTCATAAATAATTTTAGTATTTGTTAAATATCAAAGATGATTTTTTCAACTTTGATTGGTGAACTTACTGAAATAACACTCAGTAATTAGATGTAACATAACCAATTATTACACCATTTGCAACAACTCTTTTGTCTATAAGATATATTTACCCTTTTCCACCTTTTTTTTGTAATTTTTCTTGAAACAAGTTTATGCTGAACGTCATCTCTACCATCCACTTGCAGGCGCGCATAATACAACTGATCACGATATAGTGCAGAGGATTGTTCGCTGTCTGCGTCTCTATTCCTCTGTCGTGATTTGCCAAAATTTCACGCTCACGCCATTCAGCGTGTCTGTGTACGTGTTCATCGGAGGGGTTGCAGGAATCCCCGTCTGGTGCTCGGAGAAACCTGTCGACAGGTTGGCAGTGTCGTGTAGTGTATAGGTATGATTGGTAGAAATAGTTGGGTTACTCACGGGAAAGAATCTGCTGGTTTTATAGATAAAGCAGATTTTGAAAAGGTTAAAGAACAGGGAGATGCTGCAATTAAGAGATGGATTGATAATCAATTGGAAGGAACATCAGTTACTGTTGTTCTTGTTGGAGCAAAGACTTGTTCAAGTCGTTGGGTAAAATACGAAATTGAAAAAAGTATTGAAAGAGGAAACGGATTGCTAGGTATTGATATTAGTAAAATTAAAGACCTTCAAGGCAATACAAGTGCGAGGTGTGGTGAAATTCCAAAAGGGTATAAATTTTATTTGTGGCATAATGAAAAAGGTTGCTCTAAAATGGGTGAATGGATTAAAAAAGCAGCAAAAGATGCTGGAAAATAATTAAATTTCAAGGAATTTTGCCTCCCATTCTCGCAACACACTCATATCTCTCAAGTGGTTCTTCAGGATTCTAGGGTTTTTCACTTATAATACTTCGTTGTGTGTGTTTTTTCTTCGATCAATGTGATGCATCATCCTGAGCGCGGCGGAGCAAGCGATAGGGTGAATGCTCTGGTTATCTTATATTTATACTGAGGCTTTTCATTAGTTGCTTCAGCTCTTCATTCTCATTGAGCATGTCGTAGTCGTGAGACAGACTGTCAGATAAGCTTGTTCTCATATTGTTTACTTTTTTTAGGTAAGGAAGTGTTTTGTGAGATACAAAATCCACAAACTCTTTTAAATCAGCTTGTGAACGAGGAATTTTGTATCCATTTAGAGATGCAGCTATAGGAACTCCAGCATCTCTTAACGGAGCGATTATTCTTTGCTGTAGCCAAGCCTTTTCTTTGGCTTCTGAAATTAATTGTTGCTCAATTAAATGGTCGATTAATTGGTCACCGTAAATAAAGTTATCTTTATCTTTGGTATAGGAATTCAAAAAGAAACTTACCGATTCAGACAAAAGAGGATCATCATTTAACTCTAAAAAGTTCAATGAAACGGTTGTGCAATGCTTTTCAATCTCCATATCAAGATCCGTTGTTTCCTCATCAATTATTCGAGTTCGTTTGGATCTAGGCCACACATCTAACGTCTGAAGTATTTCTAACAGCTCATTTAATGCTGCATCTGAATCATTATCTTCTAAAAAACGTCTGACAGTGCCGGCAACAAAGTCTGATATTTGTAGCACAGGAGAGTCATTCATGATTGAAAACCTCCCACGTCCTGTTCAGGCGTTTCGGAAGCCGCGGATTTTGAGGTTCCATCTGCATGCATTTGTTCTGTACCCTCGTTGTCTATAAGAACAAAAACAGGGCTCACGTATATGATGCCGCCATTTCTCTGAAGAGCTCTGAGATAGAAATGTGTCGACCTGCTGGATTTACCGAGGGGAACATCAATGTCTATGTCCAGATCATCGAAGGAAGCTTGCCACACAATAGCACCCTCTGATACCAGTTCTACTGTCTGCAGTGCATCTTCAGCGCTAAGCAGAATGTGAGCGGTCAGTTCCTCCTCAGGAGAGACTGTGATTTCCGATCCACCCGAAGAACCGTTGACCGTGAAGTACACCAGTGCACGCGTGTCCCATACCGCCCACGTGTGCCGGTCCCGCAAACTCTGGTACACTGATTGGCGCTGAATACGTGGAGTCCAGATTCCCGTGAGGATCACACTATTGCCGGGAATCATACCGAGCCCTTCGCTTGGGGGCACTCGACCGGGCCATCCACAATGATTGTCGGTTCCGCCGACGAAGCCAATTTTGTACCCGAGAGCAAGTGCATCTTGTGCACAGGCACCGTTATTCTGGTGCCAGCCGCGCCATGCATCGTCGTATACATTTCTTTCCTGGTTGCCACGTGTCTGGAAGATCTCAACTAGGCGAATGTAGCTTACCGGGGAAGTCCATGAGTAGGGATGCCAGTAGGGGGTGCCATCGGTTTTACATGTCTTTGCAATGCTATTTGTGTGGTGGGGGATTGTGATGAAATCGTTTTTCTTGTGGACATCCCGCAGGAGCTCGATAATCTGATCGGGCTTGCCGCTGGTAAGACCGGCATCTCCACCGCAAACTAGAGGATGCTTTGGATCTGTGAAATAGTAGTTCTCATGTCCTTGGTTAGAGGAGTTCTCCCAGCCGAAGAATGTGGCAAAGGCATCGTCCTGGTTGAACTCTTCCAGTGCAGCGACGGTGTTCTCCCACTTTATTCCAGAAGGATTATGGTCGCCAGGTGCGGCGAAATCCATGTTCAATATGTCTCTGGCACAGCGCAGTGCTTCCCTAATGGAACGTTGTCCGTCCACGGAGAAATCGGTGTGCCAGTGAAACTCTCCGAAGGCAGCTAGTAGCTCGTCCGGCGCCTCAGTCCAGACGGGGTTTCCCGTAACGACGAGTCGTCCGCGCTCCCTGCGACCATTGGAGATGTTTTCGTTGGGTGCCAGGGAATGCATGGGCACGGAAACCGTCGCTCTTGCCGTGCCGGTTGGTGTTGGGAGTTGGAGAATTTCGGTTTCATGGATACGCAAGGCTTCCGCGTAACCAGGCCATGTCAGTTTGCACGCCTGGGGTTGTTCAAAGCGACTCGGATTGCCGAAACGGTCTTCAGGTACTACAATGGTGCGCACTTTTCGGTTGGCGCCGGGCATGGGCCGACTGTAGATGGAGAGTCGTTCGACGGGCCCGGCAACAACAGACATACAACATTCGGAGTGTGGTTCCTTCTTCGCATCGGAGGCAGGTGAGTCCGCGGTGAAGTTATCATCGGCGTCAAGGGTCCAGACTGAGAGTATGTTATCGACTCCAGCCATGGTCGGGGGAATGACGGTCATATCAAAATCGATTGATTCTCCCTTGCGTGCGCCATATGGTAGCCGCGCCCGAAAGAGAACCCGGTTACTGTTATGCCACATCTCGGTGGTGGTGGGGTTGAACATCCATCGGAATGTGATGTCTCCCGAAGTGATTTCGAATCTCGAGTATCGCCAGGACAGAAAAGCCCGCAAACTGTGACTTCGTATTTCGAACTGTGTGCCTGCAACATAGTGTTTGTTGGGGTACCAGACAAAGCGATATGAGAACTGCTTGCAGAGTGTGCAGTGCGCCTGTGGGTTTTTGACTATTTCAAGACTCATGAGATGTACTTCCTTTCAGTACTGATTGACCGAATAAATATTATACCTTTTAGTAAATAATTTTAATATTTGTTAATAATCTCAAAGGTGATTTTCCACCTTTGATTGGTGAAGTTACTGAAATACCACTCAGTAATTAGATGTAACATAACTAATTATTACAGCATTTGCAACAACTCTTTTGCTTATACGATATATTTGCCTGAAAAAGTGCTAAGTTCTATGTTCTAAGGTCATAGTAATAGTTGTTAGTTCTTAGTTTTTAGTTGTTAGCGAAGACACGGCCAAAGACGGTCGGACACGCTGGAGGCAAGGAAGAAATAAGTAATAGTGCCGAGTAAGAAAAAGAATATAAGATGTTTACCACGAATCACACTAATCTACACGAATCAGAAAATAAGAGATTAGCCACAAAAAGGCATAGGGCGGCATAGCCGCAACCAAAAGAGTTTTAGCCACGGATGAACACCGATAAGCACGGAAAGAGGATCCGCCTTCGCAGTGCCTACGGCGTGACAAGGAAGATGTTTGCCACGAATCATACTAATCTACACGAATCAATATATTGCAGTATTTCTATTTTGTTTCAAAAGAGAAATTCTGCAATAAGTTAAAGCTTTTAAGAAAGAGGTTTGCGCACACTCGAGCCTGCGAGAGGGGCTTTAGCCATTAATTATAAACCATAGGGTGAAGCAATGAATATAATGAATGGCCTACGACGGCTCGACAAGATGGCCCGACACGGCTGGAGGCAAGGAAGAAATAAGCAATATTGCCAAAAGTTTATGGAACAATGCATGTTAGCATTGCCACTTCGCTGCGCTCGTTGCTTAAGCTTATGTTCGGAGTTCATTCCGTTATGTTCGGAGCTATTACTGTTATGTTCGGAGTTCACTTCCTTGTGTTCGGAGCTGATAACATATTTGCCGTTTCCTGTTATGTATGTACGAATGCCAGTAGGGGATTGTAGTCTCCTTTGTCTGCAGAATGCAGAGATTCAATGTATTGCTTTCTAATGTTCCTAGCTTCAGACAAATTCTTGCTCCCCCAAGTGAATTCAGGTTGCTTTAGTTTGTATCTCAGTAGCAGATTTGTCATTTCTCTTGCGTGGCGTCCGTTGCCATTTGGGAATGCATGGATTGAGACTAGTCTATGATGAAAACGAATGGCAATGATATCTGGTGATTCTTCCTGTAGTTCTATCCATAAGGTTGTGTCTTCACAAAGATCTCGAAGGCTCATTGGAACTTGATACCATGGACCACCGATGTTTTTGTTACTTTGACGAAACGTGCCGGCCCATTTCCAAACATTGCCGAACATTCGTTTATGCAGATTTTTGATAAATTTTTCATTTAAGATGTCGCTCGGTTTTGTTCTTTCTACCCAAGTTTTTGCCTCTAGGATGTTGTCTTGCTCCCATCGGTTTAATTCACCAAGAGTTGTAATATGTGTAAGCTGTAAACCTTCTGCTTCATCAAAATCAATTGGTGTGGCTCCTTCTGGATATTCAAAGTTTATCATAACTCATCCCATAAATTTGAAGGACCAGTGTCTACGAGCTCATTAATCATTTCAGAGAGAACTTGTGTGTTTTCCTTTGCGTAGAGTGATTGATCCTCAAGTGCCATAGTTTGGTTTGCTTCGGAGAGTCTCTTTTCAGCAACTTGTTTTGCCCTAGTCTGAATAGTTTCTTTCAGGCTAGTTTTGGGAACAAATCCATAAACAAATTGACAATTAAGTTGTTCTGCAATGCGTCGCATAGTTTTAATTGTTACGGAACCGTCTATTTCGTCTTGTTCGATGCGTGCCACTGCTTGTTGTGCGACTCCTAGGCGTTCTGCCAATTGTCTAGCGCTCATTCCTAGTGCATCTCGTATAGCTCTAATCCAGCCTTTACGAGGAATATTGGTATTGTATAGAGGGCTAAACTGGCTAAGTGATGCGTCTACCTGCTCTCTAATAAGTTTTTTCTTTTTCATCATTTTGTCACCTTTGTTATTAAACCTTGAACTATATCACGGTGGCATTACAACACACATATTGTATTATGTCAACAGAAAAACAACATATATATTGTTGTTTTGACAATATAAAACAACTTATATGTTGTATTTGCTCCGAAGTCTTTCAACTTTGATTGGTGAGGTTGCTGAAATAACACTCAATAACTAGATGTAGAATAACTAATTATTATAGCATTTGCAACAACTCTTTTGCTTATGCGATATATTTGCCCTTTTCCACATTTTTTTTGACCGGATAACAGGATGTTCGGGATAAGTAATAGTGCCGAGTAAGAAAAAGAATATAAGATGTTTACCACGAATCACATAGGGCGGCCGAGCCGCCTGTCTGCGTGCGAACATCGCACAGGCAGGCAACCAAAAGAATTTTCGCGCATCCGCCTTCGCAGTGCCTATGGCGCGACAAGGAGGCACAGAGAACGCAGAGAAGAGTTATAGCAATGTTTTAATGTAACGCATGCTTCCAGCTTGCAGCTTTTTGGGGTAACGCAAGCTTCCAGCTTGCAAGTGAAGACGCCAACAACCTAGTACAATGTAAAATAAAAGCTTCGCATAAGACGCACTTTTTGCTATGCTTTCCCTAAATAAAAAAAAGGGGAAAAGTATGGCACCACGTTATAGAGTAACATTGACACAAGAAGAACGGATGGAATTACATGAAATCTCAACGAAAGGGAAAAGAGCTGCCAGAACAATTATGTACGCACGGGCATTACTTCTGCTTGATGCGGGTGAACTCGGACCACATTGGCTTGTAGCGAAAGTTGCTGAAGCCGTAGGTACAACATCAAGAAGTTTGGAACATGTTAAAAAGCAGTTTGTTGAAGAAGGATTAAGCGCCGCCATCGAACGTAAAAAACGTATAACTCCTCCTCGGGAGATTATTTTTGATGGCAAATTTGAGGCACAGCTTATAACTTTAGCCTGTTCCGAAGCACCGGCAGGTCGACAACGCTGGACGGTACGACTGTTGACAGAAAAAATGATTGAGTTGAAAATAGTCGATACCGTTTCTGCAATGACGGTTTGCAACACTTTAAAAAAAATGAACTTAAGCCTCACTTGAGCAAATATTGGAAAATACCTCCACAGAAAAACGCCAGTTTTGTCGCAGCTATGGAAGACATTCTTGAAGTCTATGCCCGCCCGTATGATAAGAATTTTCCAGTTGTATGTATGGATGAATCAAGCATGCAGCTTATTGGTGAAGTTCACGAACCTATACCTGCGGCTCCTGGTCATCCTGTTTTAATGGATGATGAATATATCCGAAAAGGTGTCGCAAGCATATTTATGGAAGTTGAACCACTTGGAGGGAAGAGAAATGTCAAAATAACGGAGCGCCGCACACGTATAGACTGGGCAGAATTTATCAAAGAAATGCTTGAAATCCGTTATCCTAATGCAAAGAAGGTTGTTTTGGTGATGGACAATCTCAACACTCATGATATGGCGTCTTTATATGTAGCCTTCTCACCGGAAAAAGCCAGACACTTGGCGGAGCGTCTTGAAGTACATTACACCCCAAAACATGGAAGCTGGTTGAATATTGCTGAAATTGAATTAAGTGTTTTAAAGCGACAATGTCTTACAGGTCGCATTGATTGTATTGAAGTGATGAGATCTGAAGTCGCTGCATGGAATGAAGACAGAAACAACCGTCACAAAAATGTCGATTGGCAATTTAAAACAAAAGATGCACGCATAAAACTAAAACATCTATATCCGAAGTTTTAAAATTTACAGTGTACTAGAAGGTTATGCTACCTTAAAATCTGCAAATCAGTATTGTATTGCAAGTTGTTCCTTTCTATAAATACCGCTAGAGGCATTCCAACATTTACCCTTTAACGTTTACATTTTTTTCTACGTCCTCGTTATCATGAAAAGTTGACGAGTGTGAAATTGTTTTGTAAGTTATTCACAAATATATTGTTAGAAATGTTTGAAAAGAATAATCGACCATAAAATCCTCCTTCGCCTTTCAGGACTTCAGCCTTCGCAGTTCCTGTCTACGGCTCGACAAGACGGCGGACAGGCAAGAAAATGATGGGTTGTAGCGCAGAGAAGAGATGAAAAAAGAATTGGACAATGCATGTTACATGTTAGCAAATCTTGTTGCAGCTCCATCGGAGCGACAGCATGTAGCCACGGGTGTAAACCCGTGGAAAAATGACATCTCCTGAATTAAAACCCTGAAGGGGTGACACATTTCTTCGCACGACTCGGGGTTGCGAGAGGGGCTTTAGCCATTAAAGATAAACAATAGGGGCGCTGGCTTTGCTGGTCCCGTCTGCGGGAAACGTGGAAAAATGTCCTGTTTAAAATTGAACAGGATTCCCTAGATAGGATCTCAGGGCATTTCGAGATGTTCGATCGACTAAAGAAAATATTTTGTCAAGATGATCTTTATTCCTGGATGGCTTATGCCCATTGATAAAATTAAATTGAATATCAAATTGCTCAATAGATTCAAAAAACTCTTTATAGAGTTCATGGTTTTTAAGCAGCTTTCCATTTTTGGAATAATACCGGTTTTTAACTAGCTTTTCCTTTCGGGAAAGCAGTCCGACTATATTTTGAGAATCTGTATAAGAAATTATCTCTTTATCTGATATTTTCGACAAAGCCCAAAGTAATGTCTGTAACTCAAGTTTAGTAGATGATGTATTGTTGAATTGCTTAATCTTTATCAACTCTTTTATTGCTGATAAATTTTCAGGTAGCTCTGAAAAAGTCAAATATACA
>Ga0209414_1000838_pt1 | contig 14928 bp, 12 predicted proteins | sample LakVidmifraction_4_FD_181154 | JGI IMG/M metagenome (GOLD analysis project Ga0209414, IMG submission 181154) | Hypersaline microbial communities from Lake Vida, Antarctica - Brine Hole Two &gt;0.2 micron (SPAdes) (version 2) | ecosystem: Environmental > Aquatic > Non-marine Saline and Alkaline >... | reverse complement strand
TCAAAAACAGAAGTCCTGGGAGCGAGAATGTCCTCATTCTCATGAAAAGTTGACGAGGGTAAAATTGATTTGTAAGTTATTGACAAATATATTGTTAGAAATATATAAAATAATAATCGACCATAAAAAATAAGAAAATGAAGGGTTGTAGTACAGAAAAACAGGGAAGAAGATAAGAAAATCAAATTGTGAATTGACTTATTGTTGTAAATTCTTTATTATATGCAACTTATATTAGAAAATAGAATATGTTTAAAGGCTTTATAGCATAAGAATAGGAAAAAGATGGATTTTGAAATGTTAAAACACAGTACTGCACATGTTATGGCTGCAGCTGTATGTAAAATTTATGATGATGTAAAACTGGATATTGGTCCTTCAACAGAGGATGGGTTCTATTATGACTTTGATTTGTCTGATAGAATTTCTCAGGAAGATCTTCCTCGTATAGAGGAAGAGATGAAAGCAATTATTGCAGCGGACTATCCTTTTGAAAAAATTGTTGTTTCAAGGGGTGAAGCATTAAAGATGTTTGAAGGGAATGGTCAATGCTATAAGTTACAACGTTTAAATGATATACCGGAAGGTGAAGATATCAGCTTATATAAATGTGGTGATTTTATTGATTTATGTCGCGGACCACATATTGCAAGTACAGGGCAAATCAAGGCATTCAAACTGACAACTGTTGCCGGATCATATTTTCGAGGCATAGAGACAAATCCAATGTTGCAGAGAGTCTACGGACTATCAGCTCAAACACCTAAACTGCTGAAAGTTCTTTTAAAGCAACTGGAAGAAGCTGCTAAAAGAGACCATAGAAAACTTGGTAAAGAACTAGATCTTTTTAGTATTCAGGAAGATGTTGGACCAGGTCTTGTTCACTGGCACCCAAAAGGGGCAAGAATTCGTTCCATTATTGAAGATTTTTGGAAGAAGGAGCATTTTCGTTCTGGTTATGAATTGCTTTATACTCCTCACATTGGTCGTAGTAATTTATGGGAAACATCAGGTCATCTTGAGTTTTATGGAGAAAACATGTATTCTCCAATGGATGTTGATGGTAACAAATATTATGTCAAACCGATGAATTGTCCATTTCATATAGAGATTTATAAATCATCTGGCAGATCTTACAGGGAGTTACCACTGAAGTGGGCTGAGCTTGGAACAGTATATCGCTATGAGAAGAGTGGTGTTTTGCATGGTTTATTAAGAGTTCGCGGATTTACACAAGATGATGCACATATTTTTTGTACTCCAGAACAGATTGTTGATGAAGTAAGAGAAACTCTAAAGTTTTCGCTCAAAATGCTTGGGGCATTTGGTTTCAAAGATATTGCAGCATACCTTTCAACTAAACCGGAAAAATCAGTTGGCGAAGATGAACGCTGGGACACGGCAATCGAATCGGTACGTTTAGCTCTTGAAGCTGAAGGAATTGATTATGAAGTGGATGAAGGCGGAGGTGCATTTTATGGTCCTAAGATTGATTTAAAGATAAAAGATGCTATTGGTAGAGCATGGCAGTTAGGCACAATTCAGTTTGACTTTAATTTGCCAGAAAGATTTGATTTAACTTATGTTGGAGAAGATGGGCTGAAGCATCGTCCATATATGGTTCACAGAGCTCTACTTGGTAGTCTGGAAAGATTTTTTGGAATTTTAATTGAGCACTATTCAGGAGCTTTTCCTCTATGGTTGGCACCGGAACAAGTCCGTGTCTTGCCTATCAAAGAAGATCAGCTTGAATATGCAAAGGAAATTGCTACAAGATTACGTGAAATAGATGTTAGAGTTAACGTTGATACTCGCTCCGATAATATTGGTGCAAAGATTCGTAAAGCTCGACTAGATAAAACTTGCTATATGCTTGTTGTCGGACAACGAGAACAGGAAAATGGACAGGTTGCAGTGCGTAAACGTGGTGAAAATAATAATGGAGAAGTAATGGCTCTTGACGAGTTTATTACTTTGTTTGAAAAAGAAAACGGTCCGGAATATTAAAAAAAACCGGCAATACAGAGGAGAATGATCATTCGTTCGTTTGTAAGAATAAATGGAAAGATAAGAGTTCCGAAAGTTCGTTGCGTTGATGAAAACGGCGACATGGTTGGTGTTGTGCCAACTATTGATGCAATTAAACTTGCTCAAAGCAAAAAACTTGATTTGGTGGAGATCTCACCGGATGCAAAGCCGCCGGTATGTCGTATCATGGATTACGGCAAGTTTCAATACAATGAGAAGCAGAAAAAGAGAAATGCCAAAAAGAAACAACAAAATCATGCTGTTAAGGAAATCAAATTTCATTCTAATGTTGAAGAACATGATTTTCAGACAAAGTTGAATCATATTAGAAATTTCTTGACTAAAGGGCACAAGGTAAAAGTGTCACTGCAGTTTAGAGGCAGAGAAAATGCTCATAAAGAACTTGGTTTTGAAATTGTTGAAAAAGTTAAACAAGAGGTTTCAGATGTTTCATCTGTTGACTCTGAACCAAGAATGATGGGGCGTATGATTATTATGGTTTTGGCTCCTATTTCAGCAAAATAAATATCCATTTTTTGTTTTTATGGGCGACATTCGTGTCGCCCGTACGGTTTAAAAGTAAAAAAAATGTGAAAATATAAAAAAAGAGCTGGACGTATAGAGTAAACTTTGTTACATTCCGCCCTTGTATTTATTGAAAAAAGAAAATTTGGCAAAAGCGAAGAAGGGAATTTTTTATTATGCCTAAAGCTAAAACTAAAAAAGGCGCTGCAAAACGTTTAAAAAAGACTTCAAAAGGTCTTATCAAGTACCGCAAAGCGGGATCTGGACATCTTTTGGGTGGAAAAACACGTAAACGTAAACGTAATTTACGTAAAGCAGGGATCCTTAACAAATCGGAAATCAAGCGCGTATCAAACATGCTTGGATAAGTTATCGGGTAATGTTTAAATTATAAATTTAAGTAATTAACATGATTATACGAGTGCTATAGGTAGTATTTCGTCTGACAAATTAAGATTGTATAATTACAAAACTGGAGAAGAATAATGCCAAGAGCAACAAACGCACCAGCGTCAAGAGAGAGAAGAAGAAGAGTTCTTGAACGTGCAAAAGGTTTTAGAGGATCAAGGAGCAAGCTATATCGTCAGGCAACTGAGGCTGTAGATAAGGCTATGGTTTTTGCAACCGAGCATCGAAAAACACGTAAGCGTGATTATCGTAAACTTTGGATTGTTAGAATTTCAGCAGCTTGTAAGCTTAATGGAATGAATTACAGTCGTTTCATTCAAGGTCTAACAAAAAGTAATATTGCTTTAAACAGAAAAATGCTTTCTGAAATTGCAATTTGTGACCCTGAAGGTTTTACATCTATTGTAGACAAATCTAAGTCTGCTCTATAATATTCTCAAGTGAATTGAGTAATATGTAATTTAATAAGCCATCCTTTTCAGGGTGGCTTATTTTGTTTAAAGAACCTATCTGTATTGGACAAACAATGAATTTAGAAGAATTATTACAACTTAAAGAGACTGCTTTGAATGAAGCCAAAGCAGCAAAAGACGTTCAGGAAATAGAAGATATCCGGATCAAGTATCTTAGTCGCAAAGGTATCATGCCTGCAGTCATGAAAGATCTCAGAAATGTTGCACCTGAAGAACGTGGTGTTTTTGGCAAAACAGCAAATGAACTTAAAAATGAACTCACAAAAAATTTATCCGAATCAAAGGATAGTATGGCGACAAAATCTGCAGATTCTTTGGACTTTGATTTTACATTGCCAGGGGAGTGGAAGAATATAGGAAAAGCTCACCCCATTTCAATGGTAATTGATTCGGTTGTTGATATATTCTCTAAACTGGGTTTTACCGTTGCTGAAGGGCAGGATATAGAGGATAAATATCACAACTTTGAGGCTTTAAACACTCCAATGTACCATCCATCTCTAGATCAATTGGATACATTCTGGTTTAATGATGAACAGTTACTAAGAACACAAACTTCACCAGTGCAGATTCGTATTATGGAAAAGACAAAGCCACCTGTAAGGATTGTAACACCAGGACGATGTTATCGAAGAGATACTACAGATGCAACACATAGTGCAAACTTTCATCAGATTGAAGGACTATATGTAGACGAAAATGTATCACTTGCCGATTTGAAGAGTGTTTTGGCATATTTTGCAAAAGAGATGATGGGTAAGGATGTTAAAGTTCGATTCAGACCCCATTTCTTTCCATTCACAGAGCCAAGTGTTGAATGTGATTTCTCCTGTCATGTATGCGGAGGAAAAGGTTGCCGAGTTTGTAAAGGTAGTGGTTGGATTGAGATTGCAGGTGCGGGTATGGTTGATCCTAGGGTCTTTAAGTATGTTGGTTATGAAGGTGTAACAGGGTTTGCTTTTGGTATGGGAATAGAGCGTATTGCCATGATTAAGTACGGTATCCCGGATATACGTTTTCTATATGAAAATGATTCACGTTTTCTAAATCAATTTTAAGACGGAAATAAGCCACTGATTAACATAGGGCGGGAGCCGCCTGTCTGCGTGCGAGCATCGCACAGGCAGGCAGGCAACCAAAAGAATTTTCGCGCAGAGGCACAGAGAACGCAGAGAAGAGTTATAGCAATGTTTTAATGTAACGCATGCTTCCATCCCGCCTGCCGGGACTAGCAAGCTAGGCAGAAGAACGCCAACAACCTAGAAGGTTGAGCTACCCCAAGGTAACGCGACGATCTTCGTTGCAAGTGCAAAACGCCAACAACCTAGAAGGTTGTGCTACCTTAAAATCTGCAAATCAGTATTGTATTGCAAGAACGGGATCAGCCTTCGCGGTGCCTACGGCTCGACAGGTCGATAATGTCCTCATTATCATGAAAAGTTGACAGGTATAAAATTGATTTGTAAGTTATTGACAAATATATTGTTAGAAATATTTAAAATAATAATCGACCATAACCCAGCTACTAACAATTTATTATATTGTTAATAGCTGGGAAGAAAATGAAGGGTTGTAGTACAGATTAAACACAGATGATTTTTTAATTGAAAATTGAAAGTTGAAAATTGTAGAAAAGTACCGCAGGTATTTAATTAGTTAGATGGTTAGTTGGTTAGATAGGCGAGGAAAGCCTTCAGTCTTCGCCTTTCAGGCTACGGCCGGACACAGCCGGCGGTATTTATTTAATTCGACGACCAACGGTCGACGCTACAGTAAGCTGTAAGAGATTTGAACACTAAGCTGCAGCGGCGAGTCACCTGCGTGACAGCAAGTAATTATCGCCGAAAAGGGCTAAAAGCCCTAAAGAATATATAAGGTGGGCGACTCGACCAACGCTGGAGTTTACGACAGTAATGAGTTAAACGAGTGGCCTATCCGTGGTTAAAGAAAATTTTAAATAAAAAGTAAAAGGAATTTATTATGAAATTACCATTAAGTTGGCTAAAAGAGTATGTGGATATTGATATTTCTCCAGAGGAGCTTGCAGATAAACTAACAAAGTCTGGAACAGAGGTTGAGTCAATTGAGGCTATTGGTTCAGAACTGGAAGGAGTTGTTGTTGCACAGGTAAAAGATTTTATAAAGCATCCAAATGCCGACAAACTAAGACTTTGTCAGGTAGATGCTGGGCTTGAAGAATCTCTTCAGATTGTTTGTGGTGCCACAAATTTTGAACCAGGTGATAAAGTTGCTTTGGCAAAGGTTGGAACAGATTTTGGTGAAGGTTTTGTAATTAAAGAAGCAAAGATTCGCGGCGAGAAATCTTTTGGTATGCTATGTTCTGAACAGGAACTTGGAATAACAGAAGAAGAGTGTTCGGGCATCATGATTTTGGATGCTGACCTAACAATTGGTACACCTATTGTTGATGTTGTTGGTAAACCAGAAATAGTTTTTGAGATGGAAGTGACATGGAATCGTCCAGATTGCCTTTCAATTGTTGGTTTAGCGCGTGAAGTTGCAGCACTGTGTGATGTACCATTGAAAATGCCTGAAATTAAATTGGATGAGAATTCAGCACAAAACACTGCTGATTACGTTAAGGTTTCAATTGATAATCCAGAAGATTGTCCTAGATATATAGCAAGAATTGCTGAAAATGTAAAAATTAAGCCATCTCCGCTATGGATGCAAAAAAGACTTACAGCTTGTGGTATTAGAGCAATTAATAATGTTGTTGATATTACAAATTATGTTTTACTTGAACTTGGTCAGCCTTTGCATGCTTTTGATGCTACTCTTTTAAAAGGTGGTGAGATTAATGTTCGTCGTGCAAAAGCAGGTGAAAAAATAGTAACACTTGATGATGTTGAAAGAGAACTTGTAGACGATATGATTGTTATTGCAGACGTATCAGATCCGGTTGCTCTTGCGGGAGTTATGGGGGGGGCTGGTAGTGAAATCTCTGGTGATACAGCAAAAGTATTGCTTGAGAGTGCAACATTCTCACCTGCATCAATAAGAAGTACCTCTTCTAAGCTTTCGTTTACAAGTGATTCTGCTCATCGATTTGAAAGAACCGTTGATGCATATGGATGTGATTTTGCAAGTCGTAGAGCTGCAGGACTGATGCAGGAGCTTGCTGATGCAACTATTATGTCATCAGCTGTGGACGTTTTTCCTGCACCACAACCAACACATAAAATATCTCTTGCTTATAAGGATATAAACAAGTTGATGGGCTTTGAAATTGACAGACAACAGATTAAAAATATACTTGAATCTTTAACAATCATTATTGCAGAGGAATTAGATGATGTTCTGCAACTTGAAATTCCTTCTTACAGACCTGACTTGGTTATTGAAGCGGATATTATTGAAGAGATTGCCCGCATGCATGGAGTGGATGATATTCCTGATATTCCAGTAAAATGTAGTGTTGTTGAAGATGCTGATGAAACAAGTTACAGAAAAACTCTGAAACTAAGAAAAACTCTTGAGAGTCTAGGTCTGACCGAGACTATGAACTACAGTTTTACATCAGCCAAACTTTTAAATATATTTGCACCAGAAGAGGGTAGACTTGTTCTGCCTAATCCAGTTAGTTTGGATTTTGAAATTATGCGTGATTCTTTAATTCCTCAAATGGTTGAGTCTCTGGGAAGAAATCAGGCAAGACAAGTTGAAGAAGCATCTTTTTATGAAGTTGGAGCAACTTTTAAGCTTGAGGATGAATCTCCCAAAGAGTTTCGTTCTTGCTGTATTGGACTTATGGGACCATTAGGTCGTGATACTTTAAATAAGCGTACTAAAATTTCTGATCAGGAGTCATTTTCATGGCTAAAAGGTTTGTTAGAAAAACTAAATAGCACAATAAAAATTGATAGTTTTACTTTTGAACCAAAAGAGATCTGTTATTTTGAAAGAAATCGTGGGTTTGAAATATCAATTAACGGCAAAGTATGCGGAATCTGTGGTTTAGTTAAAAACAAGATTAAGAATAAGTGGCGAATCAAAGATTCTCTGGCTGTTGCTGAGTTCGATACAGCAATTGTTTTTGCAGCAAAACAGAAAGATGTAACTTTAAAGGACGTTGCACAATATCCAAGCACATCTCGTGACCTTGCGGTAGTTGTTGATGAATCAATATCTTATCAGAAAATTGAAGAAGAAATTCTAAAGCTTAAAATTCGAGAATTGGTTGATATTGATATTTTCGATATTTTTAGAGGTAAAGAAGTTGGCGATAATAAAAAGAGTTTGGCATATTGTCTGAAATTCCAGTCTGCAAATAAGACATTGACTGATGTTCAGGTGAACAAGTTCCAGAAAAAGATTATTGCTGCTCTGAAATCTAATATCAATGCTGATATACGCGATACGTAACATGCGTTGCGTGTTAAGAGATAAGAGATAAGAATTAAGAGCTAAGATTTAAGCGAGACGTGATAAATCACGTCTGTACGAGAACAAAATTTATTTGTATAGACGAAATTTATTACGTCTTTTTTTTCGACGGTCACCGCCCGTCGCTACAGCATGAATCTGCAGTTTAAAGGTTCATTTTCAAATTGGCATCTGTAGCGGCGGGCGTTGACCGCCTATAAGTAAAGAACAACCGTAAAATCAAGGTTTAGTTTTCTGTTTTTTTGGAATATAATTAAAAAGAATATAATATAACTCCGATCATAGATCGGACACTACATTACTTGCAAATAATGCTGTTTGGAAAAAATGTAGAGTCGGTTCTGTGAACCGAAAAGAAAAATAGCTACTCATCATAAAACATTGATTTAGCAATTACTCTTCAAATATGATTTGCTGTTTTTGTTTTAATATGTTATTCTTTATGAAATTAAAAATTCGGGAGTATATTATGTTTTTTAGGCTTTTCTTTTTGTTTGTTATCACATTTTTTGTTCAACACCTAGATGCTGCTACCAATGATGTTTCCAGACCAGTTTGTGTAATTAAAGTTGATGGAGTTGTGGAGCGTGGTCTTTTATACGTAATGCGTAGGGGAGTCAAGGAGGCAAAATCAGTAAATGCCTCTGCAATTATTCTTGATATGAATACACCTGGCGGGCGTTTAGATACAGCAGAAGAGATTATCAGACTCCTTTTGAATGTTCCTGACAGCATAAAGACTTATACCTATGTTAATCCTGATGCGTTATCAGCTGGAGCCCTAATATCTCTTGCAACTGATGAAATTTATATTGCTCCAAGTGGAAGAATTGGTGCTAGTGCAATCATCCAAGGTTTCGGCGAAGATATTCCGGATGGTGATATGAAGGCGAAAGTATATTCTGCATCTATGGCTTTAATGGAGTCCACTGCATCTAGAAAAGGTCATGACCCCAACATTGTTAAAGCTATGATGGATAAGGATTTTGAATATAAAATTGGAGATGATGTTATTGTCGAGAAGGGCAAACTTCTTACTCTTTCGGATCAGACAGCAGTTAAGGTGTATGGAACAAATAGTACTCCAATTTTGGCAGTTGCAGTTGTAGACAATCTTGATGATTTGCTTGCGGATATAGGTTTGAGCAAAAATGAGATTATTAATATTATTCCAACTAATGCAGAGAAGATTGCAAGATGGATTGAAACCTTTTCGGTGCTGTTTCTAATAGGTGGTATACTAGGAATATATATTGAAATCAAAACCCCCGGGTTTGGTTTTCCTGGGATATCCGGTATTGTTCTGCTTGCTGTGTTTTTCTGGGGGCATCAAGTTGCTGGACTTTCAGGTTCTCTAGAGGTTTTAATTTTTATTTTAGGTGTTGTTTTGGTGGCGCTTGAAGTTTTTGTTATACCAGGCTTTGGTCTTGCAGGAATATCAGGAATTGCCTGTATTATGGTGTCTCTTTTTCTTGCTATGGTTGAACATGCACCTTGGGATTCCTCATTCAGTGTACCTACTGATGATATTATAGAAGCAATGGATAGGCTTGCACTATCCTTTGTTTTGATTATTGTTGCTGCAGTATTGTTGGCTAAGTATCTGCCGAATACCAAGATGTTCAGTAAAGTTGCTTTGATTGATGAGTTGCCGAAAGGAAGTTCGGATAAAATAAAGAGTAGTGCTGGCATTGCAGATGATGAACTTCTTGTGGGACAGGGAGGCGTTGCCTTCTCAAGTTTGAGACCATCAGGTATAGGTGTTTTTAATAACAATAGATATAATGTTATATCTAATGGTGATTTCATTGACAAAGATAGTGAGATTATAATTGTTGAAGTTTTGGATAATAACCACATTCTGGTTGAACTCTCAACAAAGATTTGAAAATCTAAAATTTAATTTTAAACTTGAATATCCAATATCCAACATGGAATAACCAAGTGAAAAGTTAAGAATTTGATTCGTATATGATAGCAGAAATATAGGGCTACAAGCCCGCAACATTAATAGCCTATGGCAAAGCCCTAGGAGACATAACAAGAACTAAGTTCTTACATGCCCACGGAGTGTCCTTCCTTGGAAATTGGATATTCCTTGTTGGCTATTGGATATTGAAAAAGAATGGATAAGGCAAAAAGTCTATATCCTAATTTAAGTTGAAATTGAAAGGGTTGGATAATGGAATTGATACAGATTTTTTATGCTTTGCTGGGGACAGGTATTTTACTATTATCTCTTGAAATTTTTGTTCCTGGAGGTATTTTAGGAACAATAGGTGGACTTATGATTATGAGTACAATCTTTATGAGCCTATTTATTTTTGAAAAATATGGAGTTCTTATTGCTTTTCTTATATTAGTTTTTGCTGTTGGTATTTTGATGTTATGGATTAGCATTTTCCCAAAAACTTATTTAGGCAAGAGAGTCTCTCTGAATGATACTTTGAAAACAGCAAAGTCAAATGACGACAGAAAAGATTTAATTGGTGCAGAAGGTGTTGCTCTTTCAGATTTACGTCCATCTGGATTTGCCAAAATCAATGGTAAAAAACTTGATGTTGTAACATCCGGGGATTTGATTGAGGATGGCAAAGAGATAGTTGTTACCAATGTTGAGGGATTTAGAATAGTTGTAAAAGAAAAGTAGAGAGACGCATAAATTCGGAGATCCGGAATGAGAGATGCGATAGATCTCGTTAAGAGAGACGCGATAAATCTCGTCTGTACGAAAGATGGTTTGAATTTCAAATGGTGGTTTTTGTAAGTTTTGCTTGCAAAAGTTTAATAAAACTGTAATACTTTAAAAACATTTAAAGTAAAAAAAGAAAGGTCTATTATGGATTATATTACATTGGCAGCGACAGGTAACTTAAGAGTCGCATTCGGAATTGTTTTGTTTATCGTTTTAATTCTGTTTATTGGAGTTGTTCTTAAATTCGCAGGAGTGTGGGTTAGGGCGTACATGTCCGGTGCAAGAGTTTCATTGTGGCAACTAGTTGGTATGTCACTAAGAAGAATTCCACCATCATTAATAGTTGATGCTAGAATTAGTCTTATCAAGGCTGGTCTTTCTGTTACTGTTAACAATATGGAATCTCACTATCTCGCAGGTGGCGATGTAATAAACGTTGCAAGAGCGTTGATTGCTGCTGATAAGGCAAATATTGCACTATCTTTTGAGAGAGCTCAGGCTATTGACCTTGCAGGTAGAGATGTCGAAGAGGCTGTTAGAACTAGTGTTCAACCTAAAGTTATCAACTGTCCTGGTGAAAGTCAAAGTGAAACAGGCATGTTGGATGCTGTTGCTAAAGACGGTATCAGACTTTTAGTTAAAGCTAGAGTTACTGTTAGAGCTAACCTGGAAAGATTGGTTGGTGGTGCTGGTGAAGAGACTATTATCGCTCGTGTTGGACAGGGTATTGTAAGTGCAATAGGTTCAGCACCTTCTTACAAAGATGTTTTGGAAAATCCAGATAAGATAAGTCAGAAAGTGCTTAACAGTGGTTTAGATTCACAGACAGGTTTTGAAATTGTTTCGATTGATATTGCTGACATCAGTGTGGCAGGTGTTTCTGCTGTTTCAAATGTGGGTGCACAATTGGAAACAGAGAGAGCTGAAGCAGATAAAAAGATGCGTCAGGCTGAAGCAGAAGGCAGAAGAGCCATGGCCGTTGCTTATGAACAGGAAATGCGAGCAAAAGTTCAGGAAATGCGAGCTAGAGTTCAGGAAATGCAGGCTAAGGTTACAGAAGCTAAGGCTGAAGTTCCTAAAGCTATTGCTGAAGCATTTAGAAATGGTAGTATAGGTGTTATGGATTACTATAGATTGAATAATATTAAATCAGATACCAGCATGAGACAGTCAATTGCAGGAAATGATGAAGAATCTGATAATAAGTAATTAGTTGATTGATGGTTTCAAGTGTTGAGCAATCAACACTTGAAGCTTTTAAATAGAAAGGCAAGCTTATGAAGCTTCCAGATGGTAGTATTATCTGGGTTGTATTTGCTGTAGTATTTTTCATAGTAAAAAATATTGCAAAAAAGGCAGAGCAATCTAAAGGAAACAATAATGCATCATCATCAAACGATGGTACAGATGCTCTTCATGACTTTTTTAATCAGCTTAATAATGTTAAAACAACAAAGACTTCTAGTAGTCCTAGTTCTAAGCCAAAGGTAAAAAGTGTTGAAGATTTCTTTAAGGTTGAAAACAAGATGAGAGCTCAGGCAATGCAGCGAAAGCGCCCGCAGAAGCCAATAAAGCAGAAACCTGCAAAGGTTAAAGAGAGAGCTCAAGTATTTGCGAGTGCTGCTAGAAGAGATTCATTTAAAATTGCAGAGGAAAAGCCTTGCTGCGACGCACCTGATATTATTTCTGTTTTTAGCGAAGAGGAACATGCCTTTAAGGACAAGATTGTTGGCGAAGAAGGTAGTGTAGATTATTTTGATGATAAAGTCTGCAACAAGCACAAGTATGAATTTACTGATCGTCAACAGTTAAGAGAGGCTGTTGTCTGGGCTGAGATATTAAAGGAACCTAAGGCTTTACAACAGTAATTTATATGAAACAGTTTCTTATCAAGGCTTTTGACTCATTTGTCGGAGGTATAATCTGTTATTTGATAGGTTTGTATCTTTATGATTCTAAAAGAGTTTATACACTGCCGGAAAATCCTAAGCGAATTTTAGTAATACGACCTGGTGGAATAGGTGATATGTTACTATTGTTACCGACACTGTGTGCTCTCAGGAATAAATATCCTGAAGCACATATTGACGTTTTGTGTGAACAAAGAAATGTTCAGGCATTGGAATTGGCAGGAATTATAAATCTTACCCCTATCGTATATAATAAAAAACCTTGGATTTTTATTAAAGAACTTTGGCAGAACAGTTATGATATCGCCATTGATACGGAGCAGTTTCATAAAATTTCTGCAATCTTTGCATTTGCATCCGGTGCACCAATAAGAATTGGTTTCAAAATTGCTCCCAAACGAAATCCACTTTATACTCATCTTGTCAATTATGATCTGGTTGGATATGAAGCTGATGAATTTTTCAAATTGTTGAAATGTCTGGATGTGGATGAATCTTTAAAGCCAGAACTTACAAATATTATTAAATTTGATGCAGAGTCAAAAGAGAATCATAAAACAATTGTCATTCATCCATCCGCCAGTACAGAATATAAACTTTGGCATAGAACTAGATTTGTAAAACTATTGTTGTTGATAAAAGAAAAGTATCCTGCTTGTGAACCAATTATTGTCGGCTCTCAAAAAGAGCGAGAGTATGCAATGACGCTTAAGCATGAATTTCTTGCAAAAGATATTAAGTCCACGGTTGTAAACGGCGAATATTCTCTGAGTGATACAGCAAAATTGATTAGTAATGCAGATCTGTTTATTGGTTCAGATTCAGGGCTGGCACATCTGGCGGTTTTATTGGATACACCATCAATCACCCTGTTTGGACCTTCGGATGCTAAAAAGTGGGGAGTCCAGAATGACAAACATGTCTGTATTTTTTCAAAACGCACATGTGCCCCATGTTTCATTTTTGGCTATCAGAATCCATGCAAATCCAAAGGGTGCATGCTGGATATAACCGTTGAAGAGGTTTTTGAGTCAGTAGAAAAACTTTTGACTTAGAAAATATCCATATAATGCCGATGAGGATGTATTAGCTCCTCCTCTGTTTAGGGGAGGTGGCACGCAAAGCGTGACGGGGGGGTTCCCGCTCCCAGGCAAAAAGACAACACTTGAACGCGAATCGGGAGTGAGAACGTCCCCGTTCTCATAATAAAGAGAAGCAACAAAGTGCTAGATCTGCTAGTGAATTGCCTACATTTGTCCTCACAAAGTGGTCATAGCTCAAAAAACAGAGTATAGCTTGTTACATCTTGCATTGTTATTGATAGTGTTGTATAATTCCCGAAATTTAAGAGATGATATTTTGAAGGGAAATACAATATGGCAAAGCAAAACTCTTTTACATACAAATTAACTAAAGAGCAACAACAGACTTTAATTTCAATTTTACAGGATGGTACATTCAAACAAACAGAAGTGCCGTATACAATTTATTCAGTTAAGGGTAATGACTGTAGTATAAATATATATACATCGGGAAAATGTCTGATACAGGGTAAAGGTGCAGAAGATTTTATACTATTTTATTTTGAGCCATTGGTTACTCAAGTAGCGACACTTGGTTATGAGGATGTTATAAATCCTGAGGCAACTCAACCACATTGTGGTGTTGATGAGAGTGGAAAAGGTGACCTATTTGGACCACTTGTTGTTTCAGCTGTTTATGTTGATGAGACTATCGTTCCTACACTTAGAGAGATGGGTGTTAAGGATAGTAAGAATATTACATCTGATGCAAAGGCCCTTAGTATGGGAAAGGCTTTAAGAAATCTCCTCGAGGGTAAATTTTCCATAGTTAAAGTTGGACCTGAGGCTTACAATCGCCTTTATACTAAGATGCGAAGTGTGAATACACTGTTAGCATGGGGACATGCCAGATCAATTGAGAATATTCTGGATTTGGTTCCTACCTGCCCCAAGGCGATATCTGACCAGTTTGGTACAAAAGCACAGCTGGAAAAAGCTTTAATGAAAAAGGGTAATACAATTGAACTCATTCAGCGACATAAAGCTGAGTCAGATATGGCAGTTGCTGCAGCTTCAATTATTGCTAGAGAGCAGTTTCTTTTGGCTCTGAAAGCACTTGAAAAAGCATATGATCAAGAGTTTCCAAAAGGTGCGTCAGCGAAAGTTAAGGAATTAGCTATCAAACTTGTTGAGAAGCATGGACCACAAGTTCTTGAAAAGACAGCAAAGTGTCATTTCAAGACTACTGATCAAGTTCTGACTGCTGCCGGGTATAAAAGATCTGATTTGGGGGAATTTGGGCAGGCAGTTTCAAAGCCTTATACTAGAAGAAAATGATTAATAATGGTAAATGGTTAATGGTAAATGGTAAATGGTAAATAGTTCACTCCGTGGGTAGGAGCGAGCAAAGCTCGGGTATTGTTAATGGTTAATTGTTAATGCAGGAAAAGCTTCCGCAG
>Ga0209414_1000836_pt1 | contig 14953 bp, 16 predicted proteins | sample LakVidmifraction_4_FD_181154 | JGI IMG/M metagenome (GOLD analysis project Ga0209414, IMG submission 181154) | Hypersaline microbial communities from Lake Vida, Antarctica - Brine Hole Two &gt;0.2 micron (SPAdes) (version 2) | ecosystem: Environmental > Aquatic > Non-marine Saline and Alkaline >... | reverse complement strand
GGGTCTGTTGCTGGCATGGATTCCTTTTTGCGGATGAAACCGCGCACGTTTGTATAACTATGTTTTTCCTCGGTGATGAATAATGGCTTGCTCCAGTTTTGATCTAGTGATTGGAAGGTAGTTTGTAGACCCTTTTTAAGAACTACCGAGATGTGTCCTGCACCACCTCCGACTTTGGCAGACCAGACGGCTACTTCTCCAGCTTCGGGTAAGTAGTCTACGGTGTTTATTACGTACTCCATACCAGGAGCGAGTCTCTCAGGAAAGTCTTTTGCATCTGTTCCTTTAATGGGTCTTAGTTCCCAGACTCTATCAATGTAGTCATTTGCTAAATCCACACACTGAAAAACTGCGTTAGGGTTAAAGCTGTGATATTCGATCTGCTTTTTAGCTAGAGCGTATTTTCTGTATTCTTGTAGTGTCATAAATAACCTTTATTTATTCTACACTATTTCTCGAGCAGTCGATCAAGTTTCGACTCAATTCTATCAAGCCGGTCAAGGGTGAGGGTGAACTCTTTTTTAGACACAATATCCTTTTTAAGTTCTTCAATGGAGACAGCGTTAATAGTAGCTTTGATTGCAGTGGAATCGCTGACGCGAACAAAAGCAATACCGCCAATAATAGCCCCAACAACCAGCGAACCAACGACCCCCGATATAATCTTACTGGGTGATAAGACAATCTCGCTAGTCCGGAGCTGCGGAGTCTCTGTATAAGTGACCTTAGTTTGCATCGGTATTGTTTCATTGGTTTGCACGTCCGATGCGTAGTCTGGTGTTGGGTTTTTTTTTGGCATAGTTTTGTTGTCTTATGATTAGAATAGTAGGAAGAATGAGCTTGAGCTTGAGCTACCTATTAGGCTCACCGTAAAAGTTCCACTAGTGGTAAAGGTGTGAATAGTTTCTGCTCCTGATGTTGTAATGGTTCCACCAGTAGCGACGAGTACCCCAGTAAGGTAAGAAACAATCACTACTCCAGAACCACCATTTCCAGCGGTTCCTGATCCATCCCATCCGCCGCCACCGCCGCCACTATTTGCCGTTCCATTTGTACTTGAGGTTCCACCGCCACCATTTCCGCCTGAGCCACCATTTCCATTTCCACCACCGCCACTATAAAAAACGGCCGATCCTGTAATTGAATTAGATACGCCCACGCCTCCATTTCCGCCAGGCCCAACACTTCCTACCGCTCCAGCACCACCACCTCCACCACCAGCACCACCAGCAGCGTTTCCGCCAGTATTCCCCTCAGCTCCCGTTCCGGCAGCACCAGTTGTAGAACCGTTAGATCCACCGCCACCAGATCCACCAGTAGTTGCTGCTACGGAGTTTCCAGAACCACCACCGCCGCCTGTTGAGGTTATTGTACTAAAAACACTATTGCTTCCAGCGGTACCTCTCCCCGAAGTTCCACCACCTGCGCCGCCACCTCCCACAGTTACGCTATACGATTGAACAACTACAGTAAAGGCAGTGTCAGTTTTTAACCCACCAGCACCACCACCGCCACCTCCAGCGGCGGCTCCACCACCACCGCCACCTGCGACGACTAAAGCTTTTACTTGTGGCATTATCTATCTCCTAATATATTAAGTTCTAACATATTAAGCCTCGTTTATACAAAATTACTGCCAACGGCTACTACGTCTGAGGTGCTGGCGTTAAATGCTCTAATTCCTATCAAGTTGACTGCATTATTGCTTCTTTGAAGATCTGGCAGAGAAGCACCACCTGAGTATCTAATTCTTCCACCCGATTGAGCTAAAATAAGTGATCCTGAGAATCCACTTGCTTGAATAGCATAGAGAGATAAGTAATCACCCTCCTCCATATTCTGGAGAGAGATTGTCGCAAGAGTAGTGGACAAGGTGAGGCTCTGGGTTTCTCCATTATTCAAATTTATTGCTAGAGAAGCTCCTGCGTTTCCATTGCTAAACACCGTGGTTTTTCTTGATACAAATCTAGCATCTATTATGGATGTCGTGCTTGCCATAGTTGCGCCATTTATACTCTTGTTGGTAAGTGTTTGAGTTCCAGTTAAAGTGACCAAAGAAGAATTGATAACAGAAACGTCATTGACATCTACTATTGATGACAAAGCATCGTAAATACGATCTGCCCAAGTAACGTCTGGGATAAACTCAACAATCGAACCGACTGGATGTGTTAGAGCAGCGTTTGAGCCATCTACGTTTCTTGTGGTAATGAGTACCGTGTTGCCAGATGTACCTGAGTACTCAATGTATTCTCGAAAAGCAGGAGTTGCCGCGCCCGCTGTATCTACTCGTCTAATAACTAGCACGCCAGGCAAGTTTGGGAGACCATCTACATCATCAAAAGTAATGGGATCAGCCGTTGTTGCCGTACTCAAAAGTTGAGCAGCAAGTGTTTTCTGAATTGCGTTTTTAGTTGGCGAAGAAAGGAGTTTTGCAGGCATACTTCCGAACATAGACGAAAGTATTTGAGGTTATCAAGGAGAGTGTTTTAATATCGGTTTGAATTGACAAGTTTCTCCGACAAATGACATTTCAAATGGTGAATGGTGAAGAGTGAATTACAATAGTATAATCAAACTCTACTTGAGGAAGCCAAGCTACCCTCACCTTGACTCGAGGCAGTGGCTCTCAGATTGAGAAGTTCAAAGTTCGAGTTTGCGGTAGTTGTGGTGACTTCGATCTGAATGAAACGAATACTTTTAAAGAGTTGTGTGTACTTAGGCACTTCATCACTGGTGATAATCACTGATCCTGCTGAAGTACCCCATTGAAAGTTACCCCAAGCGTCCGAACCCCAGCCGATAGAGCCAGAGACAGCAGATCCCTCAACGGTGAATGACTTGATGCTTGTAGTCGTTCCGTCTCGCAGTTGCGCCAAAATGTTTATATTCACCTGCCCCTTAATTCCTCGAAGCAACGTATAGAAGAGTTTAATAATCTTGAGAACAGACCAAGCCCCAAAGGTTTCTTTGTTTGTTCTGACAATCTTCCCTATGGCAGTCCCAGTGTCAGTATTGAGTGAAGGCTCAAACGTGTAGACGTTGTTGTCGTTGTATGAACCGATTACCCACTTCTCCGTTCCTGTTGCGTCTGAATACTTAAGCATTTTAGAAATACCAAATGGAGTTTTCCAAGGTCCCATCCATGCACCACGCTCTCGATCATATATAATACACTCTTTTCTTCTTGGGAAGCTCAAAATATACTTCTTATCGACATAGAAAGCACACGCACTGGTGTAGTCGTTATCATTGAGCAAGTTGAGGTATGGGCGCATCTTTGCACTCACCTCGTTTGTCCGGATCACATTGAGGAAGTTAGGCTCGAAGCCGGTTACATACAATCCTTTTCTACCGAAGTAGAAGGTGTCATTTTCAACTGTTTGAATGGCGTCTTGACTGCTGGCACCAATAGAGGTTGAGATTGGCTGGTAGGTGGGATCAAGTAAAACAAAGTTTCCGATAGTGACGGTTGTCAGCTCAACGGCGTAGTGTGAAGAGTCTTTATACACCACAATTTTGTCTGAGCCAGGTTGTACGGCAATTCCAGTGATATCCTCGCCTGAGTCTGGATCAATATAAATATACCCACCACCATCAAAGTAGTTGTATGAGCCTTGATTTGGGAATCGTCCAGAGATAAGGAGCTTATTTCTATCGGTAGCATCAACAGCAAGTAATCTATCTCTAAACTTCACTATGAATGGACTTTTTACTCCTCCGGTAGTATTTGTGAAAGGACTTAGCACTGTCTCACTTGCAGGATCGCCCCGATCAACATAACTTGAGACAGATGGTCCAACCGCTGCCAGGAATCTTTCATCTCCTGGTATCCCTCGATACACTTGATACCCTGAGATACTCCCTGTAGCTAGAGTCCAAAAGGTTCTCACCTCTGTGTCTGATAAATTTTGTGGCAGGTTTGGCAGGCTAAAAGCAGTGCTTCCAGTAGTTTCTCCGCCACTTTCTGATAGGGTAGTAATTCTCCATGAGAATGTTGATGTTCCCGTAGCACCTGAGAAGTTGGTAGCTCTCACGCCGGTTGGAGCTGAGAGAGTAGCAAAAATTGAGAGAGTCGCGCCTGTATAAGAGGCCATAGGACGATCTTTGGAAACGATATAGGTAACCCCACCAAGTTGTTCTGCTCTGATAGTAGAGCCTGAGGGGTAGGACTGGCCGATTATTTGTGTCGAGGTTAGACCATTTTTCTTGGATAAAAACCCTTGATCTGACAGAGCGAATATCTCATTTACGCCAGAGGTGGTGTTTTTGTACGTTCCAAGACCCCTGATTGAGCCGGTGGCATTGACAGTGAAATAGTTATCACTCCCCCATCTCCCAGTGACAACTCCAGAGCCGGTCAACATAGCGTTATCAGCTTGAGCAAGTTCGTCTCTCCCAAGTTCAGTAGGACGCAGGAGGAGGTTTAACCCTTTGCGAAAAGTAGTCCACTCCGCGACAATGTCTCTATTCTTTTTATACGCTGGTATTCTCGTGTTTAATGTTGGCAAAATTATCCCCTTGAGCTTCCAATGCGGTACGCAGATGATCCCGTTCTTCTAATTTTGTTTTCTCCACCAGGATTGATAATCATGTTTCTACCAATCATGTTTCCAAGTAATCGCTGTGCGTTCGCTTCCACTTGAGGGAATCTTTCATCAGAGCGAGATTGTAAAACTAGAGAGATCACTTTTTGAATCACAAATTGATCGTCGGGTACTTCGCATAAATCAGAAAGAGTAGCCATGTTTGATGGTTGTCGCTGGTAGGTAATTGAGAGGGTCGCCGAGGCAGCTAAACTATTAAGTGTCAAAACATACCCAGCTGCTTCATTGCCAGTGACGTACGAGTACTTATCAGTCAGTGACTTGTGCACACGATCTGCAGCGTCTATTTCAGGGTACTCATTGCCTAGTAGGTCGACTGGTATCGCCTCAAGTTCTTTAAAATTAAGCAATGAGAGAGTGCCATTGGTGGCAAAGAGCGTTGCGGGTGTTTTTAGTTCTTTCCATTGGTACGCATCAGCCCATTCCCTAACAGCCTGCTGGGCGTAGTTAATACGAACAGTCAAATCAGCCCCGGTAGGTAAAGCTGCTTCTAGATCTAAATATGAGTTTGAGTTAACTAAAATTTGAGATAATGTTTGCATACTTCCGAACATAGACGAAAGTATTTGAGGTTATCAACGGAAAGTATCTTTTTCTTTCTTAATTCTATTCTCTTCCAGTTCTAGATACGCGAATCTTGATAAGTTTTTAATTCTGTCACCAAATGCTGGCGTTCCAATTTTCAACTGCAAATCACGTATCGCCCATTTAAGTTCAGAGTAATCATCTGAGCCTGTCTTCTCTTTTGCCCATTCTATTAAAGTCTTAACATCTCCCTCGTATGTTGCTTTGTCACTGTCACCATCTATCTCAAGTACCTGGTGAACAGCGATTGTGTTGATCTGCTCGCCATCACCACCCTCAATAGTACTGGTTTCTTTTGTCTCTAAGACTTCTACATCGGTAGGTGTTGATTTTATGAGCATCTCTTTTTTCCCAGTACATCATATATTGAAGCATCACCACAAAATACTGGCGTAGGATCAAACCCCCATTTTTTTAGGTATACATCTCTTGTCTGCTCACTCATTGCCGATATGTCTTCTGCATGGATAGTCTGCCCCTCTGCATGATGAATTGTAACCGAAAAATTTGTATATATCTTTAACCCTGCCTGATAAATCCTCGTCCAGTAATCCCAATCTTCATGATTTGCTGGAAAATAATCATCCTCTGCAAATAAGCCAACCTTCTGGAGAGTGTTTTTGTTTATCATAAAACAAGCACCAGACGGCCACTTGTAGTTTTCTTGAATCCCGATACCTCCTGGCAAATGTTCAACTCTGGGGTTACACATTCCTGCATCCGGCATATCAATGCCGCTTTTCATAGCTTCTAACCACCCACTTGTGGCTTTGATGTCATCTCCAATAATGACGATGTTTTCTGCTCTAGCCAGTGCAATTCCAGTATTCCACCCATGACTAATACCCCAGTTTTTATCTAACCGGACATACGTATCACACTCTTCACTCCAGTCATGTCTTACCGTAGAACCATTATCAACTATAATAAACTCGAAGTCAGAGCTGTTGTTTCTTACCGTTGCCGCGCAATCTCTCGCCATTTTGACCAATCGTTTATAACGATGGTATATCAACATAATGACGGTATATTTTGGTCGTACTAAATTTGGGTTTTCCATAACTCCTTCCAATTAATTCCTGGTGCTAAACAACTTTCTACCATATGTGTGGCGAAGCTAGGTATCGGAGTCCACAAGGGATATCCCCTCTCTAGTAAGTCATACCACACCTGGCCATCTAAGTACCCGTGGTGGTTGAGAATATCGAGGTTCTCTTTAATAATATTTGAGTGACAGCCCCAAGTCATAGTATTACGCTCGCACGTTCTGAAATGATGATTATCAACTACTTTGATTCTGCACTCTTCTTTGTGGAGTTCTCTTAAGTGGTAGAAATTTGGATGATCGTAGGGTGAGACTATCCCAAGCTCCTTCATAGCTTGCAGGTACGTTTCCCCAATGTTTGGTCTATACCAGTAGTCAGACTCTTGGAACAGAACGTAATCCTCTAGCTTTGATGCTATCTCATACGACATGAGCATGGTGCCATTCTGACCAATATCTGTCTTGATAACAGTGCTACCTTCCCATGGAAAGTCCTCGAGCATCTTGAGCATTTTGTCACTTACATGATCTGCAATAAAGGTTACCTTTGGCCGTATTTCTGCAAAAGCTCCCATAAAAGTAGCTAAGCACTGCTCGTTCAGCGTATCCTTATCATCTTTTAATATGGGTGGTGGGTTGCTTGATGGTATGGAAGTAATTCTATAAACTACGTGCACAACTCTCCAATCACTTGATCTATAAACGCAATCATTTCAGGCGTGATACTAGGATGAACACTCAAGAACATACCATCTTTCATAACACGATCTGCATTAATCATAGCACCATGAGCTGCGTATGTCGTGTTTTTATACGCTGGATGCCGCAGTACGTTGCCAGAGAAAATGGTACGACACTCAATGTTATTTTTCTCAAGCGTATCCATGACCAGCTTGCGCTTAATTCCAGTACACAGGAGGGGGAATGAGAACCAGCAAACCGTTGCATCTTCTGGTGATTCAATCATTTTAAACTGTGGATACTTAGCGAACACCTCACGCATAAGTCGAGCATTTTCTAGTCGTGCTTCTCTAAATGTCTCAAGTTTTTTAAGTTGTACACGCCCCATTGCACACTGTAGTTCAAGTGGCTTCATGTTGAAACCAATCTCTTCGTAGACGTAACGTGAGCGATAATCTTCTGGGAAGCCTGGATACTCGTAGATGTCATCTGTTCCAGAGGCACGACCCCACTCCCTCAGCTTCAAGCACTTATTAGCAAGGTCTTCATCATTGGTAAGACAAGCCCCACCCTCACCAGTTGTGATGATGTGAGCTGCATGGAATGAGACACAGGATATATCGGCGTACGTATCAACAAACCTATCTTTCACCAGAGTTCCATAGCCGTCGCAATTGTCACAGATAATCTTTACGTCCTTGCCGACAATTTCGCGCAACTTCTCATAATCAACAGGATTGGAAGCGATATTGACTGCAAGTACAGCGCTGATCTTCTCGTAAGTAGTAGCGCGCCTCACCTCCTCTAAATCGAGGTTGAGTGTTTTTAAGTCCACATCAACTACATACGGGACCAACCCACACTGTAGGATCGCATTAAATGCTGTGGGGAAGTTAACTGCTGGGATAATAACGTGTGATCCTTTGGGGAGATGTAAAGCGGTCAATGCTACCAATAGAGCAGAAGAACCTGAATTGACTACTACAGCACGCTTTACGCCAGTCTTTTGGGCTAACTCCTTCTCAAATAAGACACTATTTTCACCAACTGTCCAGCGAGTGCCACCTTGAGTAAGGATACAATCCATTATGGCCTTAACTTCTTCTAAACCGATCATTGCACCACCGTACGAAATTCTATCTTTTATTTTGGTAAACATATCTCTTCCTTAAACTTTATTGGTTTACTAATATCTTGTTTTTTCATCCAATCCCAAGTCTCACGCAGACCTTCTTCAAGTGGTGTTTCGTGATACTCAACTAAGCTAGATTGTAGACTGTGATCTGCAATAAATAAATCAATTTCTTGCTTGCGGAGTGGTTTTCTCTCTACTTGGGTGTCGCTCTTGGTTATTTGTTGCAGGAGTGCTGAGAGTTGTTCAATACTCGCTATGTGTGTCGTCCCAACATTCATCGTTATTTTACTGAGTCCCTCGAGAGCTTGAGCGAATACTTTGGCCACATCTGGAGCGTATGAGAAGCCCCTACGAACAGAACCATCACCAAGTATCGTGTATGGCTCTCTGAGGAGTATTTTTCTCATAAAAAGATTTATCACATTTTTTGTGAGATCGTTTGGATTCTGTCCTGGCCCATACAGGTTGTGTGGCCTAAATATTGTGTAATCAAATCCATACACCTGCGCCATTATCTTTAACTCTTGCTCGAATGCGATCTTATTAACTCCATAAACATCTTTGGGGTGGGGCTGAGAGTCTTCTGCATAAGGAATGGGAGCATCTCCATAAACCGACACTGACGAGGCGTAGATAAACTTCTTTACCCCTGATTGAATTGCATATCTCAGTACATTGGTCGAGAGTAGTAGATTACGACTCACCATATCAACTGGGCTAACCTGCCCCTTTGCTTCCGCAGCATTTGCTGCCAAATGATACACAGCGTCAAACTTCACCTGCTCAAATACATATTGTGTAACTGTAGACAGACTCACATCTGCCAAATCACCTAAAAAGACATTTCCTATCATTCCCATGCGATTAGTGCGAGATATACCATACACCTCATGCCCCTCTGCTTTTAGCAGAGTAACTAGGTGACTGCCAAGTAAACCCGAGTGACCTGTTACGAGTATTTTCATGCCCACTCCTTTAGAATTTCTTTTGAGTGTTCGCGCATCCACTTAACACAATCTTCATCAGCAACCTCTTCTGGAATTGTGTATTGAAGATCAATCGTTTTCTCAATCTCCGGATCTCTAACGACGGGTAACTTCCCTGCCTTTACTTGATTCACCATCCACTCAAACCGCGGATCGTTTAATCTTCTGGTACGATTGACACTCTTTCCGGCCTCATCCTTGCCTAAAGTACCATGATGATCAATACACACACATTGATTCGTGTCATCAATCCACAACTTATGGCCAAGCTGTTTGGCTCTCCAGATTATCTCTGTGTCATCCCAACCTAACGCTTCATCAAAGAACTCCCAATAACCATTTAAATGCTTGAGGGTAGACAGTGGAACTGCACCATAGTTCTGCTCGAAGTCTGTTACGCTTTCAGCTAACCGGATACCTCTGTTTTGTACCCGAATATTCTTACGCATGAACTCACCAATTACATCAAGATTGCCATTAAACCAGTCTTCTGCATTTGATAGGTCTGGCTTAATCTTAGGAGCAAAGTAGCTATCCACTGGTGCGATAAAATCACCCGGATGCTTTCTGGAGACGTTTAGCAGTTCTTCTAGTGCGGTAGGAGGGAGTAAAACGAAGTCTTGCAAGAATACGAACAGCTCACCCGATGCTGCCTCAATTGCTAGGTTGTTTGCGTTGCAGAGGCTATATGTACGTTTCGTCTTAGGTTGATGAATGTATTTAATATCTAGGTTGTAGTCAGCAGCATACTTCTGGGCTAATTCTTTTCTGCTTTTTTCTTGTGCATCTACGATAATCCACTCAAAGTTTTTATGTGTCTGAGCTGCTAGGTTAGAAGCCATCACATTCCACCAACCATTTCTCAGGGTAGGCGTATAGACTGTTATTTTTCCATACTTAGTAGGTTCTTGGAACTTCTCTTGCCACTTGGCTGCTTGTTTTGACCAGTCATAATTTCTAGCGAACTTTTGACACGTATTGCTCAACCGTTTCCACTCATGCTTATCACCCATGAGCTTGATGAGTTTCTGCTTAAACTCATCTTGAACTTCTTTCTTGTAGATTCCGCCCTCAATCAAAATACCTGCTGTAGCAGTTTCTTTTAAAGCACCTAGAGACATAGTGATAGGGACAAGACCGTCATTTTGGCACTCAAGAGCAGTGATACAGAAGATCTCTGTGAAGTAGGTGGGGTACGCCCAGATACCACACTGTGATCTGATCTCTTCAAGTTTGTCTTTGCCAACTCTTCCGTGTTCGGTTATTCCTGGCTGTTTAAGTAACTCAACAACGTCATTCTTCCAAGCCTGGCGTTCCTTGTTGTTTACTGTAGCCAGGTCAAACAAATCCCAGCCGTAGGCGCAAAATAATTCCGCATCAGGATACGCTTTTTTAATATCACCCCACATCAAGAGGAGAATATCTAAGCCTCTATCGTACGAGCTACCATAAAATAATTTATGATGTTTCATGTTTCCTTTTGTACCAAGCTGCTTTTGATTTTTTAAACTTCTCTGCATTCTTTTTTATGTATTCGTTAAAGTATTCCATCTGACAGACTTTACACTTACCGTTCAAACCATCTTTTTTAGTTCGGTCTTTATAAAATTGGCTCTCTAGCTTTTCTTGCTCACACTTAAAACAGAATTTCATACGCGTATTCCATTACCCACAATAAAAGCTTTTCTTTCAGGTAACTTGGGTAGCATCTTTCTGTGATACTGACTCTTAAAGAAAACTCCATCTATAGCGTTCATTACCTCATCAGAATAATCAACTTGATTTATTACGTCATGTAAGTCTACATAGAACCTCTTAGCCTTGATCGTTGGAGCTAAGATAGCATTTCGCCACTGTATGAAGATATTGAATTTATCTGCTTTATTGAAGTAGTACCAAGGTAGGTATGTCACTCCATTTTGTTCACCCATGTATTCAGGATCACCATACACCGTTACTTTGTATCCTAGTTCTGCCCACTCAAGAGCAAGCTCAATCACCGCTGTTTCAGAACCGCCAATACCTTTTTGCAGACTCTTACCATCCCACTTCTCAAAGTGTTTGTTTCCAAAGTTGGCAAAGTAACAGATCTCGTTTTCTTTCCAGATACGAGGTGGGGTATTTGCGTGTCTAATCTTAATAGCCCAAGGTTGTTCGCTAATGACGATAGGTAGAGAGTTTAAGACGTTCATTGTAGCCTTCTGGTCTCCAATAGCCTCCAGATACTCAAGCACCTTTTTTGAGTCCTCCGAGGCGGTCTGCAAGTCAAGCAAATCCATTAGAAACAATAAGTTCTGGTGATTGGCTTCAATCGGTTGCTCTTTATACAAAAGGTTGGCCGCTTCGACTGATCCCTTGAGGTCTTTATCTACGTTGTATTTAATCTTGAGAAGGAGTTGTGAGAACAACACCTTCAGCTCTTTAATGTTATTTATTCCGGCGGTCTTGCTGTCTAGATCTAACTGAGAGGCGATACTAAGCCAGTGCTTACTTTCTCTGAACTTATCCATATTGAAATAAGACAGGGCAAGACGAATGTAGTGCAGGGGTTGATGTGGATACTCTTCAATCGCCTTGTGTAGAAACTTAATAGCAGAGGGGTAGTTCCCGAGTTTCGTATAACAAATCGCCATTAAATCACAACAGTTTGCTCGCTCTTCATCCCAGCCACTCTTGAGCAAGTATTCTTCACCCATCTCTAAACAAAGGTTCAAATGCTCAGCATCCCCTTCTTCTGTGTAAATCTTCATCAGGTACAACAGGGTACGTGGATCAGCCTCACCCTCTTCACGCTCTTCTTTTAGTTGTAGTTCAAGTATCTTTTGATTGCGCTCCAGCTTTCCCACCGCATCATTCATAGTAGAAAGGTGCATCACAGCAATAGGGCAATCATCTGCGTTGTAAGCAAATTTGGTGTAGTTATTCTTCTGGCCAATTAAAGGGACTGGGGTTTCATGTAGTCTGCCCTTCCACTCAATTACTCCAGGTCGAATAAGTCGTTCTCGGTAGTGTTCAATATCAACCTCTTTGAAAGTTTCTAGTGATGGGTCTCCCTCAAACCTACATCCATACCAATACGCAAAAAATACAACATCTTTGCCACCTCTTTTAGCCATTTGCGCACACTCTTTTAAGTATTTCCCACCAACAAGAATATCGTCAGCATCTTGCCACCAAATATAATCGACACCCTCTGGGACTTTGGAGAATATAAAGTTTCTCTGCTCGCTAAAGTCTTTATTCCAGGGTAAAAAGTGATAATCTCCGCCATGAGACCTCGTGAAGTCCTCAATTTCGGCTGTTTTCTTACCATTGGCTACTACGTGCCAGGAATCAACGAAAGGAATCACAGAAAGAGCAGATTTTTTGAAAGAGTCTAACTCTGAGTCGTCTTTGATAATGAATGTAGCGGCTATTCTCATTTGAAGTAGTTAGTCCTTCGTAACTCTGGGATTGTTTTTAGTAGCGGCATCCAGAAACGCCTATTTTGTGTTTTAATCTTCGGAAGTAATATGTGGTACAAACTATCTAATCGTGCGGGGTAAGCAATTGGAGAGTATCCACCAGCTTTGACGGCATCCTTTACTGGTCGTTCATATTTTAACTCAAACTCTGTAGCGAGTATAAACTCATGGTGTTCTTCGGGGTAGAGTGCTGCCCAAACCTTAAATATCTCAGCAGCATAGGTGATAATAATTCTATTATTCTCTTCTAGCTCTGCATCATCTGGAATGTTTAGTTTTTCTTTTAACTTAAGTAAGTATTCGGTTGCAATGCGAGCTTCATCTGGAACGCTATCGTATACATCATCACCAATTTGAAGGGATCCGCTCATAGACTTTCTTATACGCATTTATTCTGTAGGTTGTCAAATACAAAAACCCCCTCCGGTGAGGGAAGGGGTGATTGTTTCTTGAGTAAAGAATACCTTTATAAGGTGTTCATGTACCCAGTTCTTCGGACACTAGCACGTTGTGCGAACGCTACCAAAGTGAATTCCGTCTTGTACATACCATTTTGACGGTGACCGTCTCGAGCTAACTCTTGCCACTTTGGTTCTGAGCCAACTAGGAAAGAGTGTTTGAATGTCTCTTCTCTTAGGGCGTAGACTGCCAAAGCATTTCCAAGTGTTGCAGACAGGTTGACATTGCGGACATCTTTGTGAGGGATAATCTTAACTGTTTGACCGACAGTAGAGTCATATACTCTAATTTCGTTATCCAGTTTTTTATCACTTGCATCGATGTTGCGTGTCAAGTTGGACGTGAATGTTGCAATACGTCTTTTGATGATCATTGGACAGACCAATAAGTCAGCAATGTATTCCATAGACACCTGGTCATAGGAATTTTGCATCATATCGTTCAATTCAAGCTCGGTAAAAGAAGTACCACTTGATCGAGCCGTCACGTTGGTAGAGATCATGTTATGAAACCCTGCCATACCTGAAGCGACACCAGAAGCACGAGCGACTACATCACCATTAATAGTGACATACTCCATTTTCGATTTTAGACGCTTAAGCGCACGATCTTTTTGAAACGCCATAGGGTTCTCACCAGTGATGGTAGAGATTGCCATTTGCGTATCAGAGATGCGTACCGACTCGTCTAAGAGAACGGTGGAGTTACTCGATTTTTCAGGTGTAGCTAAGTCATCGTATGATGGGACTGATCCTTCGATGACTCCAGTGACTGAAGTTGGACGTGCGGTATTGTAGACACCCCACTGATGTAGTGTGTTGGTGGCTGCAGGGGCAGTACCTAAGTTTGTCACGAAATAGTTATCTGTATTAGGACTAACGTCTTTTAAGATAGACAAGAGTGATTCTCGTTTATCTGTAGCGCTAGAACTTTGTAAGCCAAATGGCATATAAATCCTTCAATATGTAGTTTTAATAACCACTACGCTCTAGTCTCTCAAGCATTGCGTTTGGATCATTTTTGCTTCTTCGCTTCAAATCCTCAAAATCAGTGCTTGGTTGGTATTGCGCAGTACCCGGTGTGGCGACTTGCTTACGTTGTTCTTGTGCTTTGGTAGGAGCTTGCGTTCTAAAGTATTTACTCATGTTTTCGGCTGCTTTCATTGAGTCTCGCCTTCCTGAATTGACTATTTGACTAGTTAACTCATTTCGGACAAGGTTGTAAGCCTCCTGATTAAATGCTCCAGAGAGCGGATCGAGTTCGGGATATGATTGATAGAGTGCCTTCGTTTCAGCATCTTGCTCAAACTTAGAGATTCTATTTTCAGCATCCTGCGCTCTTCGCTCTGCTTGCTCTGCCATTTGCCGAGCTTTTTTAGCTTCGTCAAGTTCACGACGTAATACATCGCCATTGACATATCCTTGCTCATCCACTAATTGGGACTCGCTCACCTGTGGGGGTTGGTACTGCATTTGTGGCACAAACTGTTGAGGTTGTGGCATGTATTGCGGTACTTGCGCAGGTGTCAGATAGTCAAGTACAGAAGGAATGGGTTGAGAACTCCCTTTCAGTTTTTTATTCTCCTCAGACAGCTCTTTGTTGTGCTGTTTGAGTTTTTCAAATTGCTCGCGAGTACGATCTCTCGTATCTTCCGGCAATTCGTCACCTTGCGGTGCTTCCGTTGGTTCTTCTGGGGTGGACACTTCCCCTGGTTGTTCCTCACCTTGAACTTCTTCGATATTCTCGATTGGTTCTTCTTGTCCGTCTTGGTCTTCAGGCATGAGACCTCCTTACTCGGTTAATTTCGTGCTGATATATAGTCATCAGCAAAGACTCGAGTAGATTGCTTATACTCATAAACAACTGAGGTTATCAATGAGGTGATTAAGAATAGGTGTATGTAGCTCGGTCATCCCAGACGTAGCTATACTCTACTGTCCCCGGGTATTCGATTGACGTAACTGTTCCAGCCACGGTAATTTTATTTATTT
>Ga0209414_1000835_pt1 | contig 14958 bp, 11 predicted proteins | sample LakVidmifraction_4_FD_181154 | JGI IMG/M metagenome (GOLD analysis project Ga0209414, IMG submission 181154) | Hypersaline microbial communities from Lake Vida, Antarctica - Brine Hole Two &gt;0.2 micron (SPAdes) (version 2) | ecosystem: Environmental > Aquatic > Non-marine Saline and Alkaline >... | reverse complement strand
CAAACCGTGACAGAACCATCATTTTACGATACTCCTTGTTTATATCACTGACATCTTTTAACAATAGAATATAGTATAAACTTAAAGACGGGGATTGTCAATTACCCACTCATTTTGAGAAAGAACCAGAACTTTGTTCTTATTATGTTTCCTAGGGCGTTGCCCTAGGCTATGTTATTTCGCCCTTTCAGGGCTTCTTAATTGCTTTGCAATTATATTTAGCCGATAGGCTTTTATTCAAAATTGGACGTTGCCCAGCTACTAAAATAGTAACTAAGTTAAATTTGTAGTTTAAGTTTTTCAGCTTAGTAGCTGGGTCGATGTTGGATCTTCTTAATCTGTATAAATATTATGTTCATGTTTTTTTATACAATTTTTGACAGTACCTTGTTTCTTTTGGTTGGGTTTACACACCAGACTTAAATCACTCTTATAAATTTTTCTTTCTTAAGATTGTCAGAGGTTCTGTCCAAAGTTTTGTACTTTATTCAGCCCTATTTTGTTCTAAATCAATGGGATACAGACTGTTTTGTATTATCCCCCTTTTTTTCGATTCACAGAATCGACCCTACATGTCCTCCAATCAACGTTAGTCGCGAGTAATGTAGCGTCCGTTCTGTGAACGGAAATATATTTTTTCATACAATTTTTGACAGTACCTTGTCAGACGCACAATGAAACACCATATCAGAAATGTCAATATCAAAATATTTAGAATGTTTTAGAGTTTACATTAAAAATAGTTTATGTTTTATGATATATTTGGATCGTTTTTTACAGTAAGTTGTCATTTTCTTTGATACAAAAGGGGGGAAAAAGAAGAAAAAACCAAAAAAAACAAAAAAGAGATTGACTTATTGGTGTTTTTTTTATAAATTCGGACGTTCTTTTTGAGTTATTCCAGAAAGAGCTTTTAAAACACTGTACATTCTGTTTTACGCTGATGCAAAAAAACAAATATGTTTTTGGGTTAAATAGAAGAAACATTTTATTATATTATAGAATGATAGTGGTTTTGAAACGTATGTGCCTATGTAGCTCAGTCGGTAGAGCACGTCCTTGGTAAGGACGAGGTCAGCGGTTCAATCCCGCTCATAGGCTCCATCATTAAAGATGGGGATTTATTATTGTAAATTAGATTAAGTTAAAACTAAAAATCGGAGGCTAATAATGGCTAAAGAAACATTTGAACGTTCCAAACCTCATGTGAACGTAGGTACAATCGGTCACGTTGACCATGGTAAGACAACTCTTACTTCTGCAATCACAGTAGTACAGTCCTTGAAGGGACTTTGCGAAGCGATTAAATATGATGAAGTTGCTAAAGCTTCTGAATCACAGGGTCGTCGTGACTCTACAAAAATTCTAACAATTGCTACATCTCACGTTGAGTATAGTTCTGACGCTCGTCATTACGCTCACGTTGACTGCCCAGGTCATGCTGACTATGTTAAGAACATGATCACTGGTGCTGCTCAGATGGATGGTGCTATTCTTGTATGTTCTGCTGCTGATGGTCCAATGCCACAGACTCGTGAACATATTCTTCTTGCTCGTCAGGTTGGTGTTCCAGCTATCGTAGTTTTCCTTAACAAGGTTGACCTTGTTGATGACGAAGAACTACTAGAGCTTGTTGAAATGGAAGTTAGAGAACTTCTTTCTAAATATGATTTCCCAGGTGACGATATTCCTATCGTACGTGGTGATGCTCTTTCTGCTTCACAAGCACAATCAGTTGATGATCCAGCATGTGAATGTATTACAGAACTAATGGCTGCTCTTGATGATTACATCGAAGAGCCAGCTCGTGATATTGACCTACCGTTCCTACTGCCAATTGAAGACGTTTTCTCTATTGAAGGACGTGGTACAGTTGTTACAGGTCGTGTAGAACGTGGTATTGTAAAAGTTGGTGAAACAATTGAAATCGTTGGTATCAAGGATACTAAAACAACAACAGTTACTGGTGTTGAAATGTTCCGTAAACTTCTTCAACAGGGGCAAGCTGGCGATAACATTGGTGTTCTACTTCGTGGTACTAAAAAAGATGAAGTTGAACGTGGTCAGTGTCTAGCTAAACCAGGATCAATTTTGCCTCATACTAAGTTTGAAGCAGAAGTTTATGTCCTAGGTAAAGATGAAGGTGGTCGTCATACACCATTCTTCAAAGGATACCGTCCTCAGTTCTACATCCGTACAACAGACGTTACAGGTGACATTACACTTCCAGAAGGTGTTGAAATGGTTATGCCTGGTGACAGCGTGAATATGATCGTTGAACTAATCCACCCATGTGCTATCGAAGAGAAGATGCGTTTTGCTATTCGTGAAGGTGGTAGAACAGTTGGTGCTGGTACAATTGCTAAAATCTTAGTTTAAGCAATTTTCAGGTGAAACTGAATGATGTCGGGGTTTGGTGCATTAATTTGTGCCACGCCCCGCTACCACTTTTGCAGGTGCTTTGTAGAACTGCACAAGTGGTAGCGGGGGGATTGAATCCTCGTTTTAATAATTATAGAATAAATTTAAAAAGTAAAGAAGGTTTATTATGGCTAGAAGTCAAGCAGTGTTGCAATGCACGGAGTGCAAACGTCGTAATTATGTCAAAACACGTAATAAAACTAATACACCTGATAGATTAGAAATGTTGAAGTTTTGTCCTGCAGAGCGTAAGAGAACGTTGCATAAAGAAACAAAATAGAAATTCTTTGATACAGGTCAGTAGTTCAATTGGCAGAGCACCGGTCTCCAAAACCGGGTGTTGGGGGTTCGACTCCCTCCTGACCTGCCATTTATTATTGTTGTGAAACCAAGTTGTTTTCTTCAATAGTTGAGAAAAATACTACATTGATTGTAGTGAAAGGCAAGCATGAGCGAAGATAAAAATATATTTGTAAAAGCAAAAGGTTTTTTTGGTGATGTTGTTTTGGAAATGAAGAAAACATCTTGGCCTTCAAAACAGGAATTAACAGAGTCAACAGGACTTGTGATTGTATTTATTTTAATGCTCGCAGCTTTTGTTGGTGCAGCTGATTGGTTATTCCAAAAACTTTTAACACTACTAATTTCGTTGTAAGGATATATTTATGAAAAAACAATGGTTTGTATTACACTCTTTGACTGGTCAGGAAATGAAAGCTCGTGACACAATCATAAAGACAGCGGCAATCGAAGAACTTGATGAGTTCATTGAAGAAGTTATTGTTCCGGTTGAAAAAGTTTTTGAAAAAAAACAAGGCAAGACAAGCACGATAACTCGCAAATTTTTTCCAGGATATATTTTGATAAATGTTGCATTGTACAATGAAGAAGGTGAAATGAACGAAAGAGTTTGGCATTTCCTTCGTGGTGTACAGGGTGTGATTGGTTTCTTGGGTGGTGAAAAACCTGCTCCTTTAAGACAGACTGAAGTTGATGACATATTGAATCAATCTCAAGCTGAAGAAACCGCAAAACCAAAAATTGAGTTTGAGATTGGTGAGACTGTCAAGATTAATGATGGTGCTTTCATGAACTTTACTGGTGCTGTTGAAGAAATTGATCCAGATCGTGGCAAGTTGAAAGTTACTGTTGCCATCTTTGGTAGAAATGCACCGGTTGAACTTGAATACTGGCAAGTATCAAGAGTTGACTAAATTTTAAAGATTTTATTGGCGTTCTTTTTTTAAAGAACATTTAACTTGGATTACATATTGTAATCCTTAACATATAAATAGCTACGACTTTTACTGATTAGTCGTTTTTGAATATAATTCAGGAGTAGTTTACATATGGCAAAGAAAATAACCGGCATAATAAAGTTACAAATTCCAGCTGGCCAAGCTAATCCGGCACCACCGGTAGGACCTGCACTAGGTCAAAAAGGCGTGAATATTATGGAATTTTGTAAGGCTTTTAATGCCGCCACACAAGATAAAGCTGGATTGATAGTACCTGTTGTAATTTCAGTGTACGAAGATAGATCATTCACTTTTATCACAAAGAGTCCTCCAGCAGCTGTGTTGCTTAAAAAAGCAGCAGGTCTTGCAAAAGGTTCAGCGATTCCACATCGCGATAAAGTTGGTACTGTCACAAAAGATCAAGTTCGCGAGATCTATGAGGCAAAGAAGGAAGATTTGAATGCACGCACAGAAGAAGCAGGCATGAAAATTATTGAAGGAACAGCCCGTAGCATGGGAATAACAGTAGAGTAAAGAGGTTTAGGTTTATGCCAAAACATGGAAAAAAATATAATCAAGTAAAGCAAGCAGCTCCAAAAGGTGTTGTTTCACTTGCAGAAGCTCTTAACTTTATCAAAGCTAATCCTGTTGCTAAGTTTGATGAAACAATTGAACTTGCTTTTCATCTTGGAGTTGATGCACGTAAATCCGATCAGATTGTTCGTGGTTCAGTAAGTCTTCCACATGGTACAGGTAAGGACGTCAGTGTCCTAGTTTTCGCAGAAGGTGATGCAGTTGAAGCAGCTAAGGCTGCAGGTGCTGATTTCGTTGGTGGTGAAGACATGATTGAAAAAGTTAAAGATGGATTTGTCGGTTTTGATGTTGCAATTTCTACTACATCAATGATGAAGGAAGTTAGAAAACTAGGTAGAGTATTAGGTCCTCGTGGTTTAATGCCAAACCCAAAAACTGGTACAGTAACAGACGATGTTGCAGCAGCAGTTGAGGCTAGTAAAGCTGGTAAAGTTGACTTCCGTATGGATAAAAATTCAAATGTGTCTGTTCCCGTAGGCAAAATGTCTTTTGAAGCTGATAAGCTTGAAGAAAACATTATGACTATACTTAAAGTCGTTAATGCTGAAAAGCCGGCGGCGGCAAAGGGAATTTACATTAAAAAAAGCGTGATATCATCTACAATGGGTGTTGGAATCGCGGTAAATCTAAAGGACTAGAGATAAAATGAGACCAGAAAAAATCTCAATATTCAATGAAATTTACGAAGACGTAAGCGCATCTGAATATGTATATATAGTTGATTTCACCGGTTCTAGTGTGGAACTACTCTCAAGCCTCAGAGAGAAGCTTTCAGACACTGACAGCAAGATTAAGGTTGTCAAGAACTCGTTGTTGAAAAAGGCTGCAAAAGACCTTGGCTGGGATGACTCAGTTCTGGAATATTTTGTTGGCCAAACTGCAATTGTAACAGGTGCTGGCGAAGCCACAAATGTTGCAAAAGAAATTGTCAGCTTTGCTAAAGAAAACAAGAAGCCTACTGTTAAATGTGGTATTCTTGGTGTCAAAGCATTTGACGCAACTGGTGTTGACACTCTTTCCAGGATTCCTTCAAGAGAAGTGCTTCTTGGTCAGGTTGTGGGAACAATCGCTGCTCCAATGAGCGGGTTGGTTGGAGTTTTCTCTCAGAAAGTTTCAACTCTCTTATATGTTCTAAAAGCAATCGAAGAGAAGAAAGCAAGTTAATAAAGAGAATAATAACCCCTTTAACAACACTTGTTGCTTAAAGGTTTTGAATAAATTAGTATATAATCATTTTATGCTAAAGAGCATAAATTTTAAAACTTATAAACATATTGTGTAGTTATTACACTTTAGGAGATTAAAATGACAGAAGAAGTAAAAGAAGCTGTAGCAGAAGAAGTAAAAGAAGCTGTAGCAGAAGAAGTAAAAGATGCTGTAGCGGAAGAAGTAAAAGAAGCTGTAGCGGAAGAAGTAAAAGAAGCTGTAGAAGAAGTTAAAGCAGAAGGCAAAATGGCTGAATTCGTTGAATGGATCAAAGGAATCACCGTTCTTGAACTATCAGAATTAGTAAAAGTATTAGAAGATGAACTAGGTGTTTCAGCAGCAGCCCCAATGGCAGTTGCAGCAGCTCCTGCAGATGGCGGCGGTGCCGAAGCAGCTGAAGAACAAACAGAATTTGACGTAATCCTGTCTGCAGCCGGTGCAAAGAAAATTGCTGTTATTAAAGAAGTTCGTGCTATTACTGGACTAGGACTTAAAGATTCAAAAGATCTTGTAGAAGCCGCACCAAAACCTGTTAAAGAAGGTGTTGATAAAGCTGAAGCTGAAGAGCTAAAGGCTAAATTGGAAGAGGCTGGCGCTACTGTTGAGATAAAATAATTTTATCTTAGTACAATTTATTTTCTGAATTCTGCATCCACCACGATTTTTAAGTGTGTAGGATGTAGAGCTCAGTTCACATTACCCGTATAGAGTTTCAAAAACTTTGAAGTTGAAATTATACTTTAAAGTATTGAAAAACTATCCGGGTTTGTTTGTTTATAGACGACAACGATTGTCTCTGTAAATTCTTATTTTTAAACAATGCCTAATATTAAAATTAGGTTTTTAGAACTTATTATGAGGTTACAATGGCTCAAAGAAAAAATTTCGGTAAGTTGCAAGCGGTAATAGAACCGCCTGATTTGATTGAATTACAATCACAGTCATATAAAGACTTTTTGCAAGAAGATTGCGATCCAGAAAAGAGAAAAATAGAAGGTTTACAGTCTGTTTTTAAGGAAGTTTTTCCAATAGAAAGTTACGATGCAAAATATTTATTAGATTTTGTTAAATACGAACTTACTCCTCCAAAGCATTCATATATTGATACATTGAGAGATGGCGGAACATACTCAATTGCCCTGAATGTTACATTCCGATTAAAAGATGGCGATGAAATCAGAGAAGACAAAGTGTATATGGGTGAAGTACCATTAATGACTCCAACAGGATCATTTGTTGTCAACGGTGCAGAACGTGTTGTTGTAAGTCAGTTACATCGTTCTCCTGGTATATGCTCTGAAAAATCTATTCACCAGAACGGTGATCCGCTATATTCAATGCGTGTGATTCCTGATAGAGGTTCATGGATTGAAATACAATTTGATACATCAAATCTAATATGGATTTATGTGGACAGAAGACGCCGGAGAAGAAAATTCCTAGCCTCAACATTTTTACGTGCTTTAGGATATGGTTCTGATGAAGAATTATTGAATTTGTACTACGAATTTGCAGATTTAGATGTTACATGTGATTACGAAGAAGAAGAGTTGGCAGATTTTGTTTTCTGTGATGATGTTTTAGACATTGATTCTCAAAACGTTATTGCTCGTAAGTACGAAATGTTGACTCCAGTTTCAATTCAGCAACTTAGAGATGCTGGATTCACTAGTGTAAGAGTTGTTGACATCTCATGGGATAAAGGCTTGATTCTTGAAAGTATTAAAGCCGATTCATCAAACTCTACAGATGAGGCCTTGAAAGATATCTATCAGAAACTTCGTCCTGGTGATCCAGCAACAGTTTCAAATGCTCGTCAGCTACTGAAAAGACAGTTCTTTGATGCAAAACGTTATGATTTGGGAGTTGTCGGGCGTCACAAAATCAACAAAAAACTTGGTCTTGAAGGTAAAATTCCAAACACTCAGAGAGTTTTGGATGTTGAAGATGTTATTGAGACATTAAGAATGCTTGTTGACATCCGTAAGGGTGATTTGAATGTTGACGACATTGACCATTTGGGTAGTCGTCGTGTACGTACTGTTGGCGAATTAGTGGAAAATCAATGCAGAGTTGGTTTGGCTAGAACTGAACGTTTGGTTCGCGAACGTATGACTCTTTATGATGCAGATAAGGGTGCTGCTCTTACTCCTGCAAAACTTGTTAACTCAAAGTCATTATCTGCTGTTGTGCAGGATTTCTTTGCTCGTAGTCAGTTGAGCCAGTTTATGGACCAGACAAACCCTCTTTCTGAGCTTGCTCATAAGAGACGTTTAAGTGCTTTGGGACCTGGTGGTTTGAGTAGAGATCGCGCAGGCTTTGAGGTTCGAGATGTTCACTTGAGTCATTACGGTCGAATTTGTCCAATTGAAACTCCTGAAGGTCCAAACATTGGTCTTATCTCATCTCTTGCTACATATGCAAGAAGAAATGAATTTGGTTTCATCGAAACACCATACCTTAAAGTAAAAAAAGGCGTTGTATCAAAGAAGATTGATTATTTGTCTGCTGATGAAGAAGAAAAATATATCATTGCTCAGGCAAACGCTCCTATGGATGACGATAGAAAGTTTGTAAATAAGATAGTTGCATGTCGTTATCAGACAGAAATGCTTGAAGTTGGAGCAGGGAAAGTTCAGTATATGGACGTTTCTCCAAAACAGATTACTTCTGTTGCTGCCGGTTTGATTCCTTTCTTGGAACATGATGATGCCAACCGTGCTTTGATGGGTGCAAATATGATGCGTCAAGCTGTTCCATTAATCAGAACAGAACGACCTTATGTTGCCACTGGCATGGAAACTCTGGTTGCAAAAGACTCCCGTGCTATTGTTACAGCTGATGCTGCCGGAAAAGTTGCATATATTGATGCTCAGAAAATTATAATAACCAAAGATGGTAAAATGCCTGCTGATGAAGATGATGGAAAAACCTATCAAAAATATGATTTGCAGAAATTCCGTCGTTCTAACGCTGCAACATGTATTAACCAGAAACCTATTATAAGACTAGGCGATTCTATTAAAGCTGGTGATGCAATTGCTGATGGTCCTGCAACTGATCAAGGTGAACTTGCCATTGGTAAGAACCTTCTTGTTGCATTTATGCCATGGGATGGTTATAACTTTGAAGATGCTATTCTAATCAGTGAAAGAATCTTGAAAGATGATGTTTTCACATCTGTACATATCACAAGTTTTGAGTGTGGTGCAAGAGATACAAAATTAGGTCCGGAAGAAATAACTCGTGATATTCCTAATGTTGGTGAAAATGCTCTTAGGAATCTTAGTGAAGAAGGTATTATATATCCTGGAGCAAGAGTTGTTCCTGGTGATATTCTTGTTGGAAAGATTACACCAAAGAGTGAAACTGAATTGGCTCCGGAAGAGAGACTGCTGAGAGCTATCTTCGGTGAAAAAGCTGCTGAAGTTCGTGATACATCTCTGACAGTACCAAGTGGTACTAGTGGTGTTGTTATGGATGTTAGAGTTACTACTCACCAGAAAGATAGTGTCAAAGAAGATTCAGCAGAAAAGAAAACTCATGTTAAGAATCTAAAAGATGCACATAAAAGAGCTCATCAGGACCTTATGAATGACTTGACTGATGCTTTAAGCAATATACTCTTAGGTGAAAAGATTCCATTGGAAGTTGTTAATGCTCAGAATGGTGAAATTATTATTCCATCTAGTCGCAAAATCACTAAAACATTATTACGCAAGCTGGCAAATGCATACGAACATATACAAATCGAAAGTAGTCCTATTCAGGAAAAAATTGATGATATCATTGCAGAGTTCTCTCCTAAATTTGAAGAACTTGATGAAAAGCATGTTGTATCAGTTGATAAGGTTGAGAGTGGCGACGATGTAGATTCTGGTATCGTTAAGCAGGTTAAAGTTTATGTGGCTGACAAGAAAAAGCTTTCTGTTGGTGATAAACTTTCAGGTCGTCATGGTAACAAAGGTGTTGTTTCAAGAATTGTTTCTGAATGTGATATGCCTTACATGCCTGATGGAAAACCAGTTGATATCGTATTGAATCCTCTTGGTGTGCCTTCTCGTATGAATCTTGGACAGGTTTTTGAAACTCATCTAGGCATGGCATGTGAAATCCTTGGTCTATACGCTGGAACACCTATCTTTGATGGTATTAAAGAAAAAACAATTTCTGAACTACTTGAAAAAGCTGGATGCGATGCTGACGGTAAAACATACTTGTATGATGGCAGAACTGGTGAACGTTTTGACCAACGTGTTGTTGTTGGCCAAATTTACATGCTGAAACTTCATCATCTTGTTTCTGACAAATTGCATGCAAGATCTGTTGGACCATATTCATTGGTTACACAGCAACCTCTTGGTGGTAAAGCACAGCATGGTGGTCAGAGAATGGGTGAAATGGAAGTCTGGGCTCTTGAAGCCTATGGCGTTGCCTATGCTTTACAGGAATTGCTTACTGTAAAGAGTGATGATGTTGTCGGTAGAACAAAGATTTATGAATCAATTGTTAAGGGCGAGAACGTTCTTGATGCAGGTATGCCTGAATCATTTAGCGTTCTTATTAGTGAACTTCGCGGATTGTGCTTGAACATCGAGCCACATTCTAAAGATGAAGATAAACTGGATCTTATATAACCTTGGAGAATTAAATGAATCAATATTTAACAAGAGAGATGATCGGGACGACCGGATTTGAGGGTAACTTTGATTCCGTGGGAATTAAACTTGCTGCTTCCGATTCAATTCGCGAGTGGAGTTATGGGGAAGTCAAAAACCCTGAAACGATCAACTACAGAACATACAAACCGGAACGTGGTGGACTATTCTGTGAAAGAATCTTTGGCCCGACAAAAGACTGGGAATGTTCCTGTGGTAAATACAAAAGAATTAAACATAAAGGAGTTACTTGTGACCGTTGTGGCGTTGAAGTAACTTTATCAAAGGTAAGACGTCAGAGAATGGGACATGTTGAACTTGTCGTTCCTGTTTCACACATCTGGTTCTTTAAATGTACACCAAGTCGTATGGGCTTAATGCTTGATATGACTGCAACAAATCTGGAGCGTGTTCTTTATTACGAAGATTACTTAGTTACAGATCCAGGTGATACACCTTTAAAGAAAAAACAGTTACTTACTGAACTTGAATATAGAGAAGCACTTGAAAGCTTTGGTGATGAATCATTCGAAGCCGGCATGGGTGCATCTGTTGTTCAGGAACTTCTGGCACGCATCGACTTAGATGAAGAAATTATCATCTTAGACGAACAGTTGGCTAAAACGAAAAGTAAGCAGACTCGTAAAAAACTTGCAAAGAAGATGAGTATAATTGAAGGGTTTAGAGTTAGTGGAACTCGTCCTGAGTGGATGATTCTTAACGTTCTTCCTGTAATTCCACCGGAGCTAAGACCTCTTGTGCCTTTGGAAGGTGGTAGATTTGCCACATCCGACTTGAATGACTTGTACAGAAGAGTTATCAACAGAAATAATCGTTTGAAAAACCTATTGGCTCTTAAGACTCCTGATGTTATTATCAGAAATGAAAAACGTATGCTTCAGGAAGCTGTTGATGCCGTGTTTGATAATGGTCGTCATGGTCGTGCTGTTACTGGTCCAGGTAATAGACCTCTAAAATCTCTTAGTGAAATGCTAAAAGGTAAAACTGGTCGTTTCCGTCAGAACCTGTTAGGTAAACGTGTTGACTACTCTGGTCGTTCTGTTATTGTTGTTGGACCAAAGATGAAAATTCATCAGTGTGGTCTACCAAAGAAAATGGCTCTAACTCTTTTTGAACCATTTATCATCAGAAAACTTAAAGAAATGGGTATAACTCATACAGTTCGTAGTGCTAAAAAATTGATTGAAAGCAAAGACGATGTTGTATGGGATATTCTTGAAGAGGTAATCACTGGTAAAACTGTTATGTTGAACCGTGCTCCAACTCTTCATAGATTGAGTATTCAGTCTTTCGAACCAATTTTGGTTGAAGGTGATGCAATTCATCTGCACCCTCTTGTATGTACAGCGTTTAATGCTGACTTTGATGGTGACCAGATGGCTGTTCATGTTCCTTTGTCTGTAGAAGCTCAGCTTGAATCCCGTTTGATGATGCTTTCATCAAATAGTATTTTCTCTCCTTCCAGTGGACAATCAATCATGACTCCTACTCAAGATATTGCTCTTGGTGTATATTATTTAACCACTTTGTCTCAAAAAGACAAGATGGCTGAATTATCTGGTGATGGACATAAGGAAAATCATAGACTGCCGATATTTGGCGATAATTCTGAAGTCTTTATTGCATACGAAGATGGTGCTGTTGATACTCGTTCTCAGATTTACTTCCGTAACCCTGACTACGATAGAGATACTATTTTTGGTGACAAAAAAACTAAAATCTTAAAAACAACTGTTGGACGTGTGTTCTTCAATGAAATCTGGCCTGAACAAATTGGTTTTATCAACAAGAAAGTTGATAAGTCTTTGATGGGTAAGATGATTTGGCATACACATAACGATGCAGGTCACAAGCGTACAGTAACACTTCTTGATGAGTTGAAAGCATTAGGTTACAAGTTTGCTACAATTGCTGGTGTATCTGTAGGTATTACTGACACAATTATTCCTCCTGAAAAGCAGTCAATTATTGATGAAGGTCATGCATCTGTTGGTGAAGTTGAGAAACAGTATAAACTTGGTATCATTACTGACGGTGAACGTCATAACAAGATTCAGGATATCTGGACTCATGCTACTGAAAGAATCGCAAACGTGATGATTTCTGCAATTGAGGAAAACAACAACATTGATGAAACAAACTCTGTTTTCATGATGTTTGACTCAAAAGCTCGTGGTAGTAAGCTTCAAATTAGACAGCTTGCCGGTATGCGTGGTCTGATGGCTAAACCATCCGGTGAGATTATTGAAACTCCAATTACATCAAACTTCCGTGAAGGATTGAGTGTGTTGGAATACTTCAGTAGTACTCATGGTGCTCGTAAAGGTCTTGCTGATACTGCTTTGAAAACTGCTGACGCTGGGTACTTGACAAGAAAACTTGTTGATGTTTCTCAGGACGTTATCATTGTTGAGCAGGATTGTAACACTCTTAATGGTATCTATGTTGCTCCAATGATGCAGGCTGACGAAGAAAAAATTCCTTTGGAAGTTCGTATTCTTGGCAGAACATGTGCTGAAGACATCAGAAATCCTATCACAAACGAAATTGCTGTTCCAATTGGTACTCCAATCGATGAAGCTATTGCTGCAAAAATCAAAACTACTGGTGTTACTAGAGTTAAGATTCGAAGCGTGCTGACTTGCGAAGCCGATCATGGCGTATGTGCAAAATGTTACGGTCGTGACCTTGCAACAGGTAAAGGCGTTGAAATTGGTACTGCTGTAGGTATTATTGCTGCTCAATCAATTGGTGAACCTGGTACACAGCTTACTATGCGTACTTTCCATATTGGTGGTACTGCTAGTTCTGTATTTAAACAACCTGAAGTTAAGGTTAAGAAAACTGGTCGTGTGGTTTATCATGATTTACGTATCGTTAGAAACAGAGCTAACGAACTTGTTGTTCTTAATAAAAACGGTTCAGTCAGTATACATGATGAGCATGGTAGAGAAATTGAAAAATACGTTATTGAAATGGGTGCAACAATTCATGCAGAAGAACACAGCTTGATTGAAGCTGGAAAAATTCTTGCAGATTGGGATCCATACAGTATTCCTATCATTTCTGACCAGGAAGGGTCAATTGAATTCCATGAATTCGTTGAAGGCGTTTCTGTTAAAAAAGAAAAAGATGCTACAACAGGACGTATTGGTACTGTGGTCTTGGAAACTAGAGAAAACTTACACCCTCAGATTGTTATTAAAGACAAAGATGGTAATAATAGTGCTCTATACACAATTCCAGCTGGTGCTCATGTTATGGTTAAAGAAGGAGAAGATATCTTCTCCGGACAGATTATTGCTAAGACTCCTCGTAAGGAATCAAAGACAAAAGATATTACAGGTGGTCTACCACGTGTATCTGAGTTGTTTGAAGCAAGATCTCCTAAGGATGCAGCCGAAATTGCTAAGATTGATGGTATCGTTGACTTTGGACCTAACCAAAGAGGTAAACGTTGTCTAATCATTCGTGATGAAAACAGTGGTGACTTAGAAGAGCATTTGATTGCAATGGGTAAACATATTGTTGTATTCAAAAATGACCGCGTGAAAAAAGGTCAGCAGCTCACAGAAGGTCCAGTAGTTCCTCAGGAAATATTGGAAGTTTGTGGACCACAGGAACTACAGGAATATCTAGTGAACGAAGTTCAGATGATCTATTGCGTACAGGGCGTGGAAATCAATGATAAGCATATCGAAATCATTGTTCGTCAGATGTTGCGTAAAGTTAGAATCACTGATCCTGGTGACTCTGAATTCCTTTGGGGTGAACAAATCTCAAGAGCTCGTTTTGAAGAGGCAAACAAACAGGTTACTGAAGAAGGACGTCGTCCTGCTCAAGCTATGCCTGCCTTGCTTGGTATTACAAAAGCATCTCTTGAAACAGATAGTTTCATCTCGGCTGCCTCATTCCAGGACACAACTCGTGTTCTTACAGATGCAGCAAGTCTTGGTAGACAAGATGAACTTCGTGGATTCAAAGAAAATGTTATTATGGGACATCTTATTCCTGGCGGAACAGGATTCCATATTCATAAGAACATCAAACTTGTTCCATTGGTTGATCCTATTTACGAAGAAAAAGCGGAAGATACGCTAAAATCAATTGAAGAAACATCTGAGTTCTAAAAAGGATACTACTTCAAATTAACGAATGCTCAGCTATAAACGCTGGGCATTTTTTTTGCCTTAGTATTGGAACTCCTTGCAACGAAGATCGTCGCGTTACGGTAGCACAAGCTTCCAGCTTGTAGGAGTTTTTTTCTCTCTTGCAACGAAGATCGTCTGATCTCTTTACTAAGGACTTTAAAGACCTTAATGTCTTTAAAGTCATTAACAAATGTGCCGAGCTTTTCCTGCAAGCTTGGCGTTCCCTGAAAAAATGGTGGAAATCATGTAGGGGCGAGACGCATCTCGCCCGAACTAATGGAAAGGAAAACAAAATGGATATGGCAAATAGAAATGTAAAGAATCCGATAATTGTGCCGGCGGATGTTCCCCCCAGTGTCGATGGGGCAGTGGTTGAGTGTGTATTAAATGCTGGTGCATTTAAATTTAATGGACGAACAGGACTGCTGATGCGGGTTGCCGAACGCATGGAGCAAGTTGAGGGAGAACTCTCTACTTTAGTAGCAGATGAAAATGCTGAAACAGGGGTAAAAGTTGTTTCATTCAAGTTGGATGATCCTAAACTCAGATATCTTGATCCCGACACCTCTTCTAAATAGTTTATAACCACCTAAAGTGCCTGTTTTTATTGATGTTTATAAAATATTTTACAATTTTTCAAAAAAACAAGTGCGGAAAATGAAAGTGACC
>Ga0209414_1000834_pt1 | contig 14961 bp, 12 predicted proteins | sample LakVidmifraction_4_FD_181154 | JGI IMG/M metagenome (GOLD analysis project Ga0209414, IMG submission 181154) | Hypersaline microbial communities from Lake Vida, Antarctica - Brine Hole Two &gt;0.2 micron (SPAdes) (version 2) | ecosystem: Environmental > Aquatic > Non-marine Saline and Alkaline >... | reverse complement strand
ACACCCGGGGCTACAAAGATGTCGCCCCGCTGGGGCTATAACAACAATTGCCAGCAACCATTATTCCATAAACTTTATAATAATCTTCTACCGATTTGAGATTAAAGAAATGACAACCTTGTTTTGGCTCCCGCTGTTACTTTTTTTTAAAAACTAAAAAGTGACGGCGGGAAACACAACAAAAAAGATTCGTGTAGATTCGTTAGATTCGTGGTTAAATATCTTCGTTTTTTTTCTCTGTGGTCTCTGTGCCTCTGTGCGAGAATTCTTCTTTTTAATTAGTTTTACACTCTTTCTCTGTGTCCTCTGTGTTCTCTAGCGTAGCGGGTGGTTAAACCTTTTTTGGTTGCCTGCCTGTGCGATGCTCGCACGCAGACAGGTGGCTAAATCTTTTTCTCTGCTTTCTCTGCTATAATTTTCAATCGGAGCGACGCATGCTTGATGATGGAATTTTAAGTTTAATTCTATACTTTGCAACTGTTCTTCTGGCAACATTAATTCCCTTTTTCTGTAATACATCTGCAATAACCTGGTCTGATAAAGGTTTTGATGTGTCTTCATTTTCAATCATATCTGTAATCATATCTTTTACTGATTCATTTGAGACGGAAGAGCCATCGGATGTCTGTAAGCCAGTTGTGAAGAAATATCTAAGCTCAAATATTCCATTTGGTGTTTTCATATACTTGCTTGATACAGCTCTACTTACTGTTGTCTCGTGGACACCAACCAAGGTAGCAACTTCCTGCATCGTCATTGGCTTTAGTTGTTTTATGCCATACCTGAAAAAGTCTTGTTGTTTTTCTACAATTACATCTGAAATTTTTCTAAGAGTTGACTGTCTCTGTTCGATACTGGTGATGAGGAATTTACTTGAAGCAAGCTTTTCCTTAATGTATTTGATCGTTTCTTTTGGTGTATTTGAGTTTTGAATTAGTTTTCTATAGTATGAACTTATACGAAGTTTCGGCAGGCTATCATCATTTATTCTGGCGACGTATACATCGTTGTCCAGCTCAACAAATACCTCTGGGAGTATATATTCTATTCTATCTTCTGCAAAAATATTTCCTGGTTTTGGATTTTGCCGACTGATTAAATCGGCAGCAACTTTCACTTGTTCAACAGAAACTCCTAAATCATCCGCAATAGTTGTAAACTTTTTTCTTCCTAAATCATTGAAGTGTTCGTCAATAATTCTCCATTCAAGTGAGTTTTCATGTTTTCCTGCCTGTTCCAGTTGCAGGTGAAGACACTCATTGATGTTTCTGGCTCCTACACCAGTTGGATGAAAGTCTTGTATAACAGTTAATACATCATTAATTTGCTCAACATTATAGCTGGTTGATAATGCTAATTCATCTAGATCAACAGTTAAATAACCGTCATCATTGATGCTACCAATAAGCATTTCTCCAATAATTTTGTTTGCTTCAGAGAGCTCAGAAAGATCAAGCTGAAAAAGTAGATGTTCGTGGAGCGTTTCCACAGAGGTTATTGAATCCATGATGTACTGTTGGCGTTCAGAGCGAATTGCAGTGTCTGTACGGTCTTGAATTGAATCCTGAAAGAAATAGTCCTGTAAATCACTATCGATTTTAGCAAGAACATCAAATTCGTCTTTTAAATCCATCTCGCTTGTTAGGTCTGTTGGCTCATCTGATTTGTCTATATCCGGTATACTCTCTTCCAGAGCCAGAACTTCAAGGGTTGGGTTTACTTCAACCTCCTGTTGAATTAAGGCGGATAACTCCATCATTGGTATCTGCAAAATTTCCAACGACTGTCTAAGCTGTGGAGCCATAGTCTGCTGGAGTCTTTGTGTTTGTAACATTGACATTGATTGTGGCATAAAAAATCCTTTTAGTATTTTGGCAATCGCGGTTTTGCCTTTGTTATAAGTTTGGTTTCAGCGGGCTGTAAAGCTCTCTTATCTCTATTTGGGATTATACGAAATATATGTTAATTATGCAAGGCATAAAAAGATTATGAGAGGCAATCCTTGATTTTACGGTTGGTGGCTCTTTTCGGCGGTCAACGCCCACCGCTACAGTTGCCAATCTGAAAAACAACCCTAAAACTGCAAATTCATGCTGTAGCGACGGGCGTTGACCGTCGAAAATGAACAAATATCACCCAGTGGGGGATATTTATCTGTTTAAAATGCTAATTCCATTGATTGAAACTCATGTTTTTCTTCTTAACCGTAAAACTAAGGAAGCAATTATGACTGCAATATATGATTTGGAGAGATAAATAGGTTAAAAAATGAGAAATATGCCAAACCTGTTTTTTATCTCTTGATTATTTCCTCTTTTTTTTGTTACTATTAATAATATATGTATTTAAACTTTTACAATTTAAAAGAGTTTCCGTTTAACATTACTCCTGATCCAAAGTTTTTATACTTTGCAAAGCAACATAAAGAAGCTTTTGATTACTTAATGTATGGAATTACAAATCGGAAAGGTTTTATAGAATTAACGGGCGAGGTTGGTTCAGGGAAAACAACTACTTGTCGGGCAATTCTTGCAAATCTTCCTGATAATATTGAGACTGCTTTGATTCTTAATCCATCTCTGACAGAAACTCAGTTGTTAAGGGCGATCTTAAATGATTTAGGACTGAAGCCTAAGGGACGAGATAGACTTTCGTACATAGAGTTGCTAAATGAATTTTTGCTTAAGAAGAATGCTGAAGGAAAGAATGTTGCTCTTTTTATTGATGAAGCTCAGGATTTGACACCTCAAGTGATGGAGCAGGTTCGTTTGCTATCAAACTTGGAAACAGATCAGCATAAGTTAATACAGATTATTCTGTGTGGTCAGCCGGAATTGAAAGTTCGCTTGGCTAGAGAAGATTTAAGGCAATTACGTCAAAGAATAACGGTTCGATATCATATTGAACCATTGAATTTGGAGAATACAAAACATTATATAGAGTACAGACTTTTGGTAGCCGGTAACAAAAAAGACCGTTCGATTTTTGATATAAGTGCAATAAACGAGGTGTATAATTATTCAAAGGGAAGTCCGAGGGTAATTAATGCAGTTTGTGACAATGCGCTACTTGCTGGATATGCAAGCAGAGCTTTAATAGTAACGCGGGAGCACGTAATTAAGTCAATCGAACATATTGAGGGATGATAAAAAAGATGAGTTTAATACAAGAAGCACTAAAGAGACAAGAAGAAGATCAGAAAAAGGCTAATGATGACCAATCCATTAGTGAAGCAATTTCTGATGATGTGGAGCTTACGCTAAAACCAAAAGAGCCAATTTCTCATTCTGATATTATAGAAGTGTCTACACCGGAAGATAGTCCTATTGTTGACTCCATATTGGATGATAATGATGGGCTAGATGATTTTATATTGCCGGATGGCTTCTCTATGGATAGTCTAGACAATGTTCAAGATACTCCTGATACTCCTGATACTCCTGCATTACTTATTAAGGATGATGTTGAAGAAACACCATCATTACTTGCAAAAAAAGAAGAGCTTGAATTTAATCCTACTGTTGAGTCCAAGAAGGAGTCATTAGCCCCACCTGAGAGCTTAGGTAGTCTTAAATTACAGAACAAAGCAGCACCGAAGAAGTTGTATGAGAATCCTGTAGAGAAGGAACCCGCTAAAAAACTTAAGAAAAAGAAAAAAGTTGTTGAGGCAGAACCGCCACCAAGCGGCACAGCTGTTCATCCAGCTTTAAATAATACAGATGATAGTACAGAAGAAAGTAGTGATAAGAAATCAACATTTAAGGTTATTCTTGTTGTTATTCTATTTCTGATTCTTATTGGCGCAGGTATATATTATGGTTTGAGCCTAATGGGAGTTGACATAGACATGTCTTCCATCACCAAATACATTCCAGGAAAAGAAATTCTTAATAAAACATCTACAGTATCTTCTTCTGATGATTTGAATAAAGGGACAATAAAGGTAAGTAAGGTCGTGGATAACCCTAAGTCTACAGCTGGAAAGGCCATTCATAAAGCAAATGTAGCAGCACAAGATCTTCAGCAGGCACAAAAACAGGAAGGTTCAGTAACAGAAAGTTTGCCTTCAAGTGAAGCAAAAACAGTTGAAAAGAGTGATGTTAAGGATACACCTACAGTCAATCCCGAAACTACAACTTCTGTAGATCCTGTCGGCAAAAAGGCAGCAGAGAAAAGTTTGTCTGATAAATATCAGAACTCCAGAATGACAGAACGTATCAAGGCTAAGCTGGAAGCAAAAAGGTTAGAAGAAGAACGTTTGCAAAAGGTGCAGCAGAAGACGGATCCAATAGAGAAAAATGTTGTGTGGCCATCGGTAGCTCTTTCAGGAACTATTGGTCTCAGCAAGAGTGGTGCTGCAATATTTGACAAGAGTAATATTGTGAATGTAGGTGAAACATACAAAGGTATGAAACTAATTGATGTAACTAAAGACAAGAAGAGTGGTGTTATTCTCGAATATGAAGGACAAACCCGTTTTCTTGCGACAGGTCAGAGCATATAAAAAAAGAAAGTATGGTCAATGCATATAAACATAAGAAAATTTAACTATAAGTCTGCATGCGAGTATGAAAGATTTATAACTGATGATGAACTGGAAAGGTCAAATAAATTTAAATTTCCACAAGGTAAAGAGCGCTATATCCTTTCTAAAGCTTGGACCAGAGAATATATATCTGAGATTCTGGATATCGATCCGAAGACTATAAAATTCAATAAAACAGAGAATGGAAAACCATATCTTGTGGAATATAAAGACATTTTTTTTAATATTTCCCATTCAGAGGACTATTTTGCCATAGTTGTCAACGAAGGGCAGGACGTTGGTATTGATATCGAAAAGATACGTTGTTCTGAGAACTTAGACAAACTGGCATCAAAAGCGTTCGGTCCAAAAGAGATTGCACAATTAAGAGGTATTACAGATGATAACCAGCAAAGGCATCTATTTTATCATTTCTGGACCAGAAGAGAAGCAGTAATAAAATGTTTGAGCAAAAAGATGGCAAATAACTTTAGGGTTGATGTGTGTCCTAATTCTGAAGTTTTGACTGACCCGGTCGTTTGTCTTCCTCCATTTGATTGTGTTGAGGTTTCAGATGTAATGGATTTACTTCCAGACTATACTCTTGCTGTAGCAAAGAAAATAAAAGAAACTAATATAGGTTTGAAATAAATATATTAGTAAAAACATCAAAAAAAACATTTTTGTAGGTCAAAACATTTGACTTTTCTAATTGATTTGGTTACTATCCTGAAAATTTAAAAATTTGTGTTGATGCGATATTGAGATACCATACATTTTTTATATGTATATGACATTTGCATTAGAACGCTAAAGATTCCACACACACACAAACACCACGCCCTTCTCCAGATCCTTCTGGAGGAGGGCACTTTTTTTGGAGAAAGAACGAGAAAGTCGAACGTCGAATCAGTATTCGCTCTACGAGCTTCGCCGGACAGGCCATTCAACATCGAATAGTGAATGAAGATTACCCCTCCGTCCACGCCGTCATTTGCTTTTTGTTTAAAAGCAAATAACAGCGTGGCCACCTCCCCTAGACAGGGCAGGAGCACTTTGGGTCTAATGGTCTTAGGGAGAATAAATGCGGGAAGGGCAGATATTGAATCTGCCCCTACGGGAATGGGAAAACGAACGTCCAGCATCGAACATTCAACATCGAATAATGAATGAAAGACAAGAGAGAATATCCAATAGCCAACACTCAATAAGCAACATCCACATCCAAGGGAAGAGGGAAAGAATGGGAAATATGGGTATTATGGGAGCTATGTCCCGCGTTTTTCCTTCATGCGACACGTCTACAGTTAAACGGCGAAGCCATTAAACGCAACGAAGCTGCATTCAACGCGATGCAATCGCATTCAACCATTGTTCTTCAACTGTTCCGCTATTGTTCCGCCATAGTTTTTATTACCCATAAGCACCTAAGCCGAAGAATGCACGTTTTTTTGCAATTTTGTATATGATGCTTTTTTCGGGGATGTTTTTGATATCACTATGGGAAGGTTGTTTGGGGAGTTTTGCTAACTCTTCATAAAAGGTGGATCTTCCTGAAGAATCTTTTCCTCCAAGATCTTTTGAAATCTCTGATAGAAGTTGAGGGTTCTCTAGTAATATGCAACCACTTGTTTCTTTTATCGTTCTATTTCGCAGTTCTTTCATGAATACAGATTTTTCAATTGTTTCGGCTGTATCTTCAGATTTAAGAGTATCCATATACAGTTGAATAGGGGGGCAAAATTCAAGTTGTCCGAATGGATTTATGTGATGACTTAGACCCACATTTGCCGGGCATAAAGGTTGACCTTTCTGATCCCAATATGAGTCAATTATTAATATTGGTGCTTTAAGTCTTATATTAACAAGAAACTTTCGAAGTTCTGTTATCTGCGTTTTGTTTAATGCTTTTTCAGGAGATGGAACGGGTCCTACAGGGCGATATATATAATACCACATGTAGTGTACTTTTTTTTCTATGAGAAGATCAATGAACTCTCTGTTTACAAGCTCGTTGAAGTTGCTTTTGCAGATGCTTGAAGCAACACCTGTGAATAGACCAATCTCTGTGCAATTTTCAATACTCTGCATCGCTGTATTAAACACATTTGTTCCGCCTCTTCGGCAGTCGCTCTCTTTTTCAAATCCTTCAACACTTATAAGCGGTGTAACGTTACCGACTGTTTTGAGCTTTAATGCCATTTCTTTATTAAGCAGTGTTCCGTTTGTGAACAATTGAAAATAGCAGTCAGGGTGCGCTTTAAAAATATGGAATAATTCAGGATGTAATAGAGGCTCACCACCAAGAATGCCAAAGAAGAAACGTCCACGTTTTTTTGCATCATTAATGATTTTATTAATCTGTTCCAGTGGCATATCATGTGGTGGAGTTGGACTAACCCAGCATCCTTGACAACTAAGGTTGCACCGGTTGGTTATTGATATGAACAAGAATGCTGGAAAGAAAAAATCCTTTTTCTGGTCTTTACGATAGAGTTTAAGTGTTTTTGCACTTTTCATACAAAAGTTCTTTAACATAATTCTTTGAAGTTTTGGGTCAACTTCTGTGAGTATTCTTTTTGTCAGCTTAAATATCATTTTTGAAAATCTTACTATTCTTTTTTCGTTGTGCTATTGCTTTGTATATATCATTCTCAAACATATTTTCAGCAGTTTCTGCTGTTTTATCCATTGTTTTCAAGCCATTAATAGATGGTTCAGGATGTTTTGGAAACACAATTGCATTCTGAGGACATAGCCTTGCACATGCAGGACAGTTGTCTTTACAGGCTTGAGGATTCGATATGACTACTTTTCCGTTATCATCTTTTGTGTAAACCTTAAAAATGCAAAATTCATAGCACTGACCGCAATCATTGCAGATTGCTTTGTCAATGAAAGGATTCCATGACTCAGAAGACTTTATTATTTCATGCTGAGAATCACCATCTTTAAAGGTTTTGTTGATGTATTCTTCAATATCATCCAATGGCTCAGATAGCATTCCTTTAATATCAAGCTTAGTATCTATATTCATATAACTCAGAATTGCTCTAACTGCTTTTTCAGAACAGGCTATAATATATGCATTTTTTATTAAATTCCGAACTTGTGAATTATCTGCTATAGCTTCACTACACAAGTCTTCGATTTCAATTATTTGAACATCTTTTGTTTTCAAATGTTCGATAACTGATTCAATGGTTGTGCTCTCAATTTTTTTTCGATTAGAGCAAGTACATACAACTATTTTACTTTTACACATGTGAATTGTCCACTACTTCCTCTGAGATATAGTTTGCCATTTGACAGGGAGGGAGCTGACCAATATTTTCCCCCTCCAGATACGATTTTTTGAGAACCTAATTTATTAAGGTTATTTGAGCTGACATCATAATATGACAAATCACCTCTTTCGCCTATGGAGATAAGCGTTTTATCAGCAAGGATGATACTGCAGAAAGTTGATTCTTCATCTTTCCATACTACTTCACCTGTTTCGGGCGATAGTGCAACCAGTTTTCCTCTTCCGGTATTTCCATCAGAACCATAAATAAGACCATCATAATATATTGGGGAGGAAAAGTGAGCACTCATGTTCTTGTTTTGCCAGAGAGGTTTTAACTCGTTACCATTAAATGAAAGCATTATGCAGCCAATTCCGTATCCAGTTGATAGAAATATGTTTTTACCATCATTTAGTATAACTGGATCAGCGGCGTTTACATTATGTGTAGCTTTCCATTCATAACTTGCAACTAGTTTGCCAGTTTTAAACTCTTTAATGTTAAGAATTGTCCCCAGAAATGCAACATATTCCTTTTGATTATATTTGAAAACAACTGGTGTTGAAAATGATGATGTTCCCTCTGTCGTACCCCATATAACTTTGCCTGTTGAGGGATTAAATGCCATTCCGCTTTCACCAGCCTGTACTAAGAGCGCTCCGTTGTGAAGTATTACTGAACTTGCCAATCCCCATCCAAGTCCTTTTAGTCCAGCATCTTTAAGGTTGTTCTCCCATACAAGCTTGCCTGTCATCAAGTCTATACAGACAAGTCTTCCTGTTCGGCTGAAAGTATATACCAATTTGCCATCTGTTATAGGGGTTGCTCTTGTTCCATGGTAACTGCCGCCTGGTGACTCGGGATATTTGTATTCCCATACGATAGATCCATCTGACTCTTTTAAGCAGTAGACGACATCGTTTTGTCCATCGTTTCCGGACGTTAGAACCATTCCGTTGTATATTGATGCACCGGCATATCCCTGTCCTACATCCTTTTCCCATAAAGTCTGTGCGGCTTCTATTGAACTAACTTTTTCGCTGGTTATTCCTGTAGATTCCTGCCCTCTCCAATATTGCCAGTTTTCTGCAAAAGTTAATGTTGCTGTTAAAGCAATGACTACTAGTAATGTTTTTTTCATTTTATTTATTCCTTTGTTTTTTTAATAAGTTCTAAGTTCTATGTTCTAAGGTCTAAGTTTTACTCTGCGAGGCTAGGAATAGCTCCGCTATTTATTTAACTAGTGCCGAGCTGGTGCTCGGCGTTCCAAAGGTGGCACTTGCAATCTGGAAGCGGGCGTTACATTCAACTACTGTTCCACTATCGTTCCTCTATTGTTCAACTATCGTTCTGCTATCGTTATTTAGTGATTTGACATATTCCACGTGTTGTAGATTCCAGAAAATTCAAGAAAGACTTTGATATATCAGATTGATATTGGCTTCTTATTCTATCTTTTGCCTGTGTCAAGTTAAGCCCGCTACGATACAATACTTTGTGTAGTTGTTTTATCTCGTTTCGCTCATCAGATGTAAAACCACCCCTTTTGAGTCCAACCGAATTTAAGCCTGCGACTAAATTAAGAGATCCGGCCATTACCATTGAGTATGGTGGGAGATCCTTGTTAATTATGCTCATTCCGCCCAAAATACTGAATGATCCCACTTTCACAAACTGGTGAACTCCACTGCCGCCACCGAAGAAAACATTTTTCCCGACTTCAACATATCCTCCTAACATAGCATTGTTTGCAAGGATTACATTGTCGCCGACAGTACAGTTATGGGCAACATGTGAAACTGCCATAAACATGCAGTTATTGCCAATTGTTGTTTTAGATTCTTCTTTTGTTCCTCTGTGGATTGTTACACCTTCTCTGAAAATGCAGTTGTCTCCAATCTCAACATAGGATCTTTTGTTACAGAAATCATAATCCTGAGGCAGGTCACCAATAACACTGTTTGTATGAAAGATACAGTTTTTTCCAATCGTTGTGTGTCCTAATATGGTTACCCTTGGTCCAACAACAGAACCAGCACCAATCACAACATCTTTTTCTATGTACGAAAATGGACCCACATTAACATCTTCAGCAATCTTAGCACCTTCTTCTATTATGGCTGTTTTATGTATCATTAATAATTTCTCTTTCTAAATTTAATAGGTGTTGTCCCTGTTATTTGTTTAAATTGTTTTATAAAATAGCTTTGGTCTGAAAAGCCCAAATCATAAGCAATCTCAGTGCATGACAAATCTGTGTTTGTCAGCATCTCTTTTGCTTTTGCAATACGAATAGATTTTATATGCTGTTGTATTGTCTGTCCAGTATTTTCTTTAACCAAATGTGATATTCTAAATGTGCTGAGTTTAACCTCTTTTGCAATATCTTTCAAGGAAATTGAGCTATTAAAATTTTTGGATATATAGTTAAGTACGGTCTCTACTTTTTTATTTGATTTGCTAAAACTTTTTTCGTGTATATAGTCAATAAGCTCATCGAGCGAGTCTCTTAATGTAGGCCATAAGTTTTCAGGTTGATCCCCGGCTACAATGATTTTGTCAATCCAGTGAAGGTGTTTCTCCATTAAAGGCTCTAAGGCTGGATTATCGTCAACCGAGCATCGAACAAGATAACCGATCATTTCAATTGATCTTGCCTGTAGCAAAGAACCTTTTGGATTATATATAAACATATCAGCAAGTATATTATTAAACAGTTCGCGTGCTCTTGTTTTGTTGCCTACACGTATGAATGAAAAAAGTAGTTTTTCCTCTTGAAAAGAGTAAAATGATTTTGCGGTCACCTTTTTTTTGTGAATTTTCTCAGCAATTGATCTGTGCTGGTTTGCGTTTGCATAGTTTGTGTCAAGAATGTCGGATTTCCAACCACTTATTTCATAAAACAGTTCAAACAGGTCTTTGGCGGCATTTTTTGCAATAGAAATATCATAATACTTGAGTGAATCATAATATTTTATTACGACATTACGTGGTATACCATAAGATGCTAAATGATTTACGCTTTCGTGTTTGTAGTATGATTCTGTGTTATATATAATTTCACCACCAGAAATGGCACCAAGTACTTGGTGGTCTTTAACCAATGGTATTAGCCAACTTATTATACCGGGAGCAATAAAAAAAACATTTGGTTCTCCCCATCGAACACTTTCACTTATTGCTTTTTCTCTAATTGTTTTTATTGCAACATGATTGTCTAAGACTGATTGAGTAATTGGCAAAATTACGCTACCGTCTGAATTGATTAGCTTAATATTCAGATTGTAAAGTTTCTTATAATATGAATTAACTTTTTTAAACATCCTGTCAGATATTATCATTGTAAGACCTTTTTCCGTACTACGTTTTACGTGGTATGTGTTAATTGCGACGAACTTCCAACATCAAACTTCCAACATCCAATCATGAATGAAAGACACTGCCAGACTGTTAGCCTTTTTCGGCGATAATTACTTGGTGTCACGCAGGTGACTCGCCACTACAAAAGAACCAAATGACTAAGGACTAAGGACCAAGGACTAAAACTTTTGAATATCGGTTTGTCTATCTAACAAACTAACTAATTTAATCAGTGAGTTCTGTCAGTGCCTTCAAAGATTTTTTCAACCAATTTTGTGTCAAAAAAATCTTTCAGTAGAATGGCTTTATTGCGCGATGTTATGCCACCTGTAATTTCACTTTTGACATTATATTTTTTAAATATGCCATTTATATATTTAGTCAACTCTTTGTTGGCTTTACCATCAACCGGTGGTGCCTTTAATTTGATCTTTATTCTGTCACCATGTCTACCAGATATATATGTTTTTGATGAGTTTGGCAATATATGTAGGTTTACAATAATACCTTTTTTTGAAACTACATAAAAACTCACAAGTTACCCCAACATAGATATAAAACTTTTTGCCAGAATTCCTGAAAGAAGTATATACAAAATTCTAATTCCAAAAATAAAAATAAGAGGTGTTAAATCAAAAGGGCCAATTGCCAGATGCATGTTTTTAATAGGCCCCATTAAGAAATACAGCCAACTTCTGCTAAAGGTTGCCAATTGGGCTGACCCTGTAAAGAGGGCAATCCATGAAAAAATAATTAGGAATATACAAAATTGATATATTACGTTTAGAACACCAATTAATTGATAAAGTGCTGACACAAAGATAAGCACAATGTTTCCACCAACTTCAACAGTCATATTTCCGTTACTAATTACATGTAATGGACTTATAAAGTTCATTAAAATTAGGAGGACAACTACAAAGAGCAATAAAACTAATGGTCTAAGGTTTCTGTTTAAATAACTAAAAGGCTTTGCAAAGAACAAAAATACAGCTTCTTCATCCGGGCAATACTCTTCCTTGTCATGAACGTATAAAGTTGAGAGTGCGTAAAATGGTATTAGAAACTTTAGAAATGTTATAAAACTACAGGCAATAGATGTAGGTATACTGACCGTTTGAATATTCCATGAAAGTAGTCCAATAGTTAGCCAGGGGTCAAATAGTGGATTTAGAAATGCTCTTATAACCAAAAGTAGAAACATTGTAATTAAAGCTGTATATGTAATGGGTAAAGAACCTGTCAGGGGACGCAAATAATTGACAGCCTTGGAAGTGAACCCCATTATTGAGCTGAGATATGGGTTGAAAAAGATTTTTTTGTTACGGCCACTCCAGAAATATAGCCAGAAAAGCATTACAAAAATATTAAAAATCATGTTCCAATTATTTACCATATGTATTGTCCTTATAAAATTTTATTGTTATCATGCGGTATTATAGCAACATATGTCTATATATCAATAAAATAAATGCGGAAATGCGGAAATGCGTAAGTGCGTAAATGCAAAAATGCGAAAATTTCAGAGAGCCTCCGGCTGAGAAAGGGTTTTAAGGTCTATGAAATTAGGAGTTATGAATTAAGAGATAAGATTTAAGACAAAAAGGACTTAAGGGACATAAAAACTTCGCAAATGGCAAATGGAATGGGAAATATGGGACATCCATGCTTCGCCAAAAGGTTTCGCAGGACACGATGGGAATGATGTGCTTGGCGTAGCCAAGCGATGAAGCATCTTGCATCTCACATCTTGCGGTTGAGATACCATAGACCTTAGATCTTTTTATTGCGAAGCAACTCTTGAATTTGTGTCTTCTAACGTTTTAGTATTTCTTCAACTTTTTTTCTGAAGTTTTCAAGAGAGAATGGCTTTTCAAGAAAATGAAAACCTTTTTTGTTGAGACGTGATTTGTGAATTCGATCTTCAGAATAGCCACTGCACAAAAGAATTGGCAGGTTTGGTTTTGATTTTCCAACAATATCAGCCAGCTCCGGACCTGACTTTCCAGGTAAGATCACATCACTGATTAATAAATCAAACTGTCCGCTATGATCATTAAATATCTTTTCGGCAAGTTCCGCATCACCAGCTGTGGCTACTTTGTATCCGGCATGTGTAAGAGCTGTTGTCATAAGCTTGCGAATTGATTCATCATCTTCTACCACAAGAATATGTTCTCCCTTACCAGATTTTGTAATTTGGTCGTGAGTTTCATCAATGGTCATATTCTGTACTTGTTTATTTGAAGCAGGAATATAAATTTTAAATGTTGTACCTTCTCCAATTTCACTATAAGTGTTTATCCAACCATTATACCTTTGAATAGTTGCATAGGTTGATGCCAGCCCAAGTCCAGTACCTTTTGACCGTCCTTTTGTTGTAAAGAAAGGTTCAAAAATATGATTTTTGACATCATCTGTCATACCTGAGCCGGAGTCAGTTATAGCTAGACATACATATGTTCCCGCAAAAACACTTGGATTTGCTGTTGTGTCTTTTGATGTAAACACAACATTGCTTGTTTGAATATCAAGAGCACCGCCGTCAGGCATTGCATCTCTTGCATTAATAGCCATATTAATTATAATTCTTTCAATTTGTTGGTTATCGGCTCTAACAACATAAAGCTCAGGGTCAAGATTTGTTGTTATTTGAATATTCTCTCCCACGGCACTTTTTATGATTTTTAGTGTGCTTGTAACTGTTGTGTTTAAATCTATTTCAGTTGTTTTAACATTTTCGTCACGACTAAATAGAAGTAGCTGTTTGGTTAATTCAAAAGCATGACCAGCAGCTTTCTGAATTTCATCCAAGCTATTTATGGCATTCTCATCATGGCTTATATCAACGGCTAAAAGCTCGCTGAACCCTATTATAACCTGCATGATATTGTTGAAGTCATGTGCAATTCCACCAGCAAGTTGACCAACAGCTTCCATTTTCTCAGCATGCTGCATTTTGGCATCACGAACAATGTCTTCTGTAATATCACGTTTAATAGCAACAAAGTTAGTAATGTACATATTGGCATCAAGAACTGGTGATATTGTCGCAAACTCAGTGTACAGTTCGCCATTCTTCTTTTTGTTAATGATTCGGCCTTCCCAAGTCTTCTTTGCTGTAATCGTATCCCACATGTTTTTATAAAAAGCATCATCGTGTTTTTCACTCTTCAGAACTCTTGGATTTTGACCTATTGCTTCTTTTTTTGTATATCCAGTGATTTTTTCAAAACCTGGGTTTACATACTCTATATCTCCATCGGCATTTGTAATTACCACTGAGTCGGAGACTTGGTTAATTGCAGCAGAAAGCCTTCTAAGTTCTTCATTTCTGTTTCTCTCGGTAGTAATAAAACGAGCCTGTTGGATGTTTTGTAAAGCAGTTGCTGACAATTGGTTTGTAAGCTCTTCTAAGACATTGCTAATCTTTTCCAACTGTTCAAGTGGCATTTTTGAAACATTTTTGAACTTTTTAATAAAGATATCCTCATCGATACCAAGTTTATCTGCAAGTAATTTCATCGCCTCTTCTGTTTGACCTTCGTTCCTAACTTGCCCAAAAAGCCAGCTTGCAATATGTTTTTGACCAACAAAAATGTGTGCACTTAATTCCCAAAGTCCACTATGTGGGCATATATAGGCTCCATCTGTGGTGTATTCATCTCTGTTTTTGTAGTACTGTTCAAAGTCAATGTCTAAGTGTTTGATAATATCATAACATATTTCAGGATAATTGCTTGGTTTTGTAATAGGAGTACCGTCCGGCTTAATTATTATAGATGCCAA
>Ga0209414_1000833_pt1 | contig 14962 bp, 16 predicted proteins | sample LakVidmifraction_4_FD_181154 | JGI IMG/M metagenome (GOLD analysis project Ga0209414, IMG submission 181154) | Hypersaline microbial communities from Lake Vida, Antarctica - Brine Hole Two &gt;0.2 micron (SPAdes) (version 2) | ecosystem: Environmental > Aquatic > Non-marine Saline and Alkaline >... | reverse complement strand
CGATTCCCTGGTGAAAAATCTAAATTTATATACTCCTTTCCCAAAATTATTGGGAGTTTTCGATTCTATTAATAAAGCGGTGGTGATTTCTAAAAGAATTCAGGCTTTCGCCCTTTATGAAAAAGGAAAATTATGCAAATGGGGCCCGGTGAGTACCGGAAAGAAAACTACTGGCACTCCTCACGGACTTTACTACGGAAATTACAAAGCCAAAAGAAAAGTGAGTACCATAGACCAGTCCTGGGTTTTACCTTATTATTTTAATTTCATGAATTTTGAAGGTATCGGCACTCACGAATATTCCTTGCCTGGGCACCCTGCCAGCCATGGCTGCGTTAGAATGACCAGGGAAGATGCACAATCTATTTATAATTGGGCTAATATGTGGGAGTTGGAAAATGATGTCGTTGTGCAGCACGGCACCCCGTTTATGGTAATTGGAACCTATGATTTTGATGGTGTGGAACCCTGGCTGAAACTGGCAGAAAATAAAGATGCCAATAATTTAAAGGAAGAGGAACTGGACACGTTAAGGGTTTACGCCCAACGTTTTCATAACGATCCCCTTAATTTTAAACGAAATAATTTACTGGAAGAGAAAATTGTTCTTTAAATCCTTTTAGTTTTGTATTTTACTCAATAATTGAGAATTAATTCCGATTGCTATTACGAGATTTGGCGTCGATCCGTTCAATCGGACTTGTCTCGCGATAATTTACTCACTAAGTGAGATTGGATGCCTGCCCGAATTGAATTCAGGCTGGCTTGCGTCGAAATATTTTATTTATTCAACTTAATGCCTCGTATGCATGTTCCGAGGTATTTTACCAATTAAAATCTATAGTTTATGAACCCTAAAATTAGAATTTCAATACTTAGTCTGTTTAGCCTTTTTTTATTTTTCGGCGGAAGCTTGCTTGCTCAAGAAACCAGTGTAATGGTTAGAGCACTTGCTAAAGACGCTAAATTTATAGGCACCTCTATTGGCGGCGCAAAAATTATTGTTCGTAACGCTGAAACAGGCGAAATCATGGACCAGGGGATTACCGCTGGCAGCACGGGAAACACCGAGTTAATTGTGAAGAAACCCCGAAAAAGATACGAAAAGATAAGCGATGAAAATGCCGCTGGTTTTGAAGCCAAACTCGATATAACGCAACCTACATTTGTGACGGTGGAGGCCCATGCGCCTATAAATAAAAAGCAAGCCAGAGTTTTATCTACTACCCAAATTTGGGTAATCCCCGGAAAAGATATTTCGGGCGACGGAGTAATTTTGGAAGTTCCGGGTTTTGTGGTAGATATTCTTTCTCCGCAGACTCATGAAAGTTTAGCCGCTTCTAAAGAAATTACCATTAAAGCGAATGTGGTAATGATGTGTGGTTGCCCGGTAACTGAAGACGGTACCTGGGATGCCAATCAATATGAAATTAAAGCACTTATCACTTCAGAAGAGGGGGAAAGCAAAGAAATAGCTTTGAAGGCAACTGAAAAATCCAGCACATTCAAATTAAATACCAAACTTGAAAAAGGTATTTATACGCTTACGGTTTACGCATACGACCCTGTAACCGGAAACACAGGCCTGGATAGGACCAATATTATCGTGAACTAGAATTGATTCATAATGGAGTTTTGTGTGTTTAAAGTTGTAAAAAACGTCCAAAAGCCTAGCAAAAAAACTTGAGATGAAAAAGTAAAATCCCGTGGTTCTTGTGCGGCTGACTTGACGAAGAGAGAAAAATAATCACTATTACTGGTGAGCCACAAAGACTCCAAGACACTAAGAAAAGCACTAAGTCCAATATGTTTTCTTTGTGCATCTTGGTGGTTTAGTGCCTTAGTGGCAAAAAGAAAAAATAGTAGGCAGTAGCAGTAAGCAGTAAACAAGTACTGCAAACTGCACGCTTGTAAAATTAGAAACACAAGTCAACATCTTTTTCCTTTGTGTCTTCTTGGCTAGATAAGATTAATCACAATCCAGATTGAGCCACAAAGACGCTAAGACTCCAGGGGAAACACTAGGTCCAAAAGCGTTTTCTTTGTGAATTCTATGATTTACTTTCTTAGTAGCAAAAAAACTGCAATCAGAGTTCTTAAAGCTTATTGTAAAGCCTTCATATAGAGAGACCACGTAGAGAAATTAAGCTTGAGCTTGCTGAGGTTTAAGCTCAATTTTATTAAGAAGATCGGTGAGTTTATAAAACGAATCGGTAGCAATGATATCTTTATGAATTCGAATGCTTTGATTTTTTGATTCCAGCAAAAAGCTGTTTTTATATTTTCTAATCGCGCTAAGTTCGTTAAACGCTACACTTTTTGGAAAAAGAGCGTTTTTGGTAAGTCTGTTTTCTTCAATATTTAGGTATTGATATTTCTGCTTGTAGTACCAGGTGCCAATTTGTACAAGTCCCAACAACAACCATGCAATAATGAAAAAAGATTTTGTGTCGGAAATAAATCCGGTTATCCCAAAAAGAAGGGATATTATTCCGTAAATCAACTGTGCATTTAAATTTTTCCTTTTGTAGTAGATTATCATACTCATCGTCTAATTTATGAACCCGTCTTGACTTTTTCTTTTACCTCCAAATTTCGCATTTTGCTCCCTACTTTTGTCTTTTTTTCTTACCGTAGCTATGGCTATGCTACTCTAAAAAGCCTTCACCAGGAAACAAAAGCTCTCATTCTCGGTTCCAAACAGAAAGTCAAGATGAGTTCTATATAAAAATAGAGAAAATTGTAATAATTGGCTTTAAAGTTTATGCTATTTTCTTCAAAAATTAATTTTCAGGAATGAAAAAATTCCGCCGAGTTCGCAAAACCTGTGACGAGATGAAAAAACACTAAGTGCGATATCTTTTTGGATAGGATATAAGTTTTGGTCTTTTATAATAAAAGAAAATACCCAGAATAAGAATTAACTGAAACAGCAGGGAAAAGATGGAGGCTTCAAATCCGAAGTTACCGCCGTTTAAGATATTGTTTTCAGAAATATTAAATTCAATAATAGAATAAAATTCCTGTCCGCTCACATTAAACCCAAAATAGGTTTGAAATAAATTCCAACTAAAATGCAGGGCAATGGGAAACCATAGATTTTTGGTAAAAAGATAGGAGACGCCCAGTAAGATTCCGGCGAAAAAAATTCCGGTAAAGGCTATCCAGCTAAAATTGGGGTTAAGACCGTGGGCAAGGGCGAAAATACTTGCCGAAATAAACAGCGCCACATAATTGTTAAAACTATACATTAGATTACGCTGAATATAGCCCCTAAAAAATAATTCTTCTCCAATACCCACCGCTATAAAAATGAGGGTGGAAAGCAGGATATTCTCCATATTGAAATTAAAGGCTATAAATTGAAGCTGATTTAAAGAGAGTAAAAGTAAATAAGCAGCGGCCATTATCAAGAAGCCCACAATAATTCCGGCAATTATTTCTTTGACGCGTCCTTTGAGGTGCAGGCCTAAATCTAAAAACCTTCTCTTTTCTACGCCTTTCATAAAAATATATAAGACTGCCAGAGTACCCAAAAGAGTGGCAAGGGAAATGGCTAAATTTAATGGTAAGTCTTTAGATGATTCTGGCTCAGTTAGGGAATATCCCATAATTCCGTAGGCCATAACCTGAAAAGTGCCAACTATAATCAAGTAAGGAAAAAGGATTAATAGGATCCTTATCCATCCTATTTTTTTGTCGTTTTTCTCCATTAGTTTGAAACTTTAGGAAAACCTTGTTTTGAGGTTTCTTAAATCGGGTTATTCCAGCCGTAAAGTGCCTGCTCCAGCGCGTGGTCTAAAAAAATGAATAAAATAATACAGGAAAAAATAATACAGATTATTTCTAGAAAAGTAAACTTGCGTTGCATACTGGTTGGAAATTTTAATACCCCATTCTGCAAATATTTCCTGGAAAAATATAAAGCAAATAATAAAGACAATTATACCTCTAATTATTGAGGTTCTTTTCTCTTTTGAGGTAGTTTTTTTACAGGTAATTAAAAACATAAGCTTGTTGCCTGTTCATATATGAAAGTAGCGTGTAAATTAATAAATATTTTCACTGCTAAAAAAATCTTATTTAAGAAGTAATGCAAATAACGGTTAGTGCAGAATTCGCCATTTTTTATAGCCATAGTTATTTACTTTTGCAGATTAAATCATATATTTACAAGACTAAATTTTTCTAGATGGAATGTTTATCGCATAAATCAGAGATTTACAATACTTTCTCAATTGTTAGAAGCTTTTCATTTCAAGAAAAGAAAAATCCAATATCAGAGGAACAATTGAAAAATGAATTTTTAGATGCGATTCTTGATTTTAAATCCTTAATAAAGGATAAGACTCGCAGATTATACGAGGTAAATGAAAATATCGAAAGATTGACTTGGTTAAATGATTTAGATGATGATTGTCTAATGGTCATCAATGATTTGATTTCTGCTGCTAAAGATTTATATTCTTCTTTAATTCGTCAATATTCTTCAATGAATTATTTACGAAGACAGGGTATTGCTAAAGAAGAGATTAAAGATTTTAAAAATTCTATAGATGAATTAAAAGAAGCTTATTCTGATTTAGAATCGGTATTTTTTTTCTTACCTGAAATGCCTGATTTTGTTGAAACTACTAAACAGCTTTCACTTATTTCATGAAAATATTTTGTTTAGAAGATTTTAAAGTTGAATTTGAAAAACTTATTTCAAAAAAACAGTATAAATCTCTTCAACAGGAAATAATTGATTATTTTTTTGATAGGTCTGTAGAGGAATTATCCTCGGGAACAAGATTAAATAACAGTTCCGATACTCCTTATATTTAAAAAAGATTACGGGGCAGTGGCGGTTTTCGCTGTTACTTCCTTCTGATTCTTAGAAACGAAAATTTATATTTGATGTTTGTTCATCCTAAGACAGGTTCAATGGGAGCTTCAAATATAAATAATGAATCTAAAGCTTATCTTTATAAAAAAGTTCTTGAGTGCATTAAATCAGACGATTTATATGAATTGAGATTGGATGAAATTCGAAAGCAAATAAGCTTTATTAAATTAGAGGAAACTTCTGCATAATTGGGGCTAACAGGAAATTTGGTGTTTTTTATTCATTCTTCTTTTCAAATTTAATTTTCCCTATAATAATCCAAATAAGCCCAAAACCAATCAAGGCCGAGGAAAAGAAGTCTGCATTTTTATTCCCAAAATGGGAATTTATAAAAAGTCCGCTTATAAATAGAAAAAGACCAAGAGGCCTGCCTTTGTTCATCATCAGAGAGCTTGGCTCCAGCTTTCTAAAGCTGCTGTTAACGTGAAGTCAAGGAAAATAACAAAGATTACCGCAGACACTATAATGCCCAGCAATTTTAAAAAATTAATACGATCTTTCATTTTAAAGTAAATTTAGAATTTGAAAAAGGTCTTAGTTATTCTAAACTCTACAAGCATAAATGCCTTATAGATTAGTAGGAAGATTTGGATGCCATGCGAGGACATTTCTTACAACTTATAAGTCTTTAAGAACTGACTTTTTCATAAAAAAATTAATAATAGAAGCGTAAAAGTATATAATTTTAATGTTTTGTGCTAAATTATTCGTAAAAAATTTGTTTAATTGATTAGAAATGGTCTGTGTTTCGAATAAAATATCCTCGTAAAATGGATATTGAAAATGCTTACGTGTTATTTCGAGAAAAAATCGGAAAATAGATAATCGTTGTATCAACTCTAAACTTTTCCATCGTGCTTAAAGAGAGTGATGCTACGGGCTAGGAAAGAAGCTTGAAATTCCCGTTCTTTAAAATCACTCGAGGCCTTTGCAAATATTTTATAATTCAAATCGCGGCTGGCAAGGGTGATGTGCGGATGGGTTTTTGGGAATTTCTCGTGCTTTTTTAAGTTTAATTTTTTGGTAAAGCTTTTCTGTAAATCGGTATGAAGCTAATTATAGGTTGATGATCTTCAATATTTATAAAGATTACTTTTTGAGAAAATCGGCCGAAATCTTTTAAAGAAATATTGAAACCAGTGTGTTGTGCAGCAAAGCTTTTTAAGTGTGTGTGTCAAGTTTCTCCCCCGCCTCAGGGATCTGTAAGGTGAGATGTGCCGGTAGTTTCAGGGCGTGTTTTGCGTTATAATTTTTCTCAATCTCCAGCTTCAGGTCTTCAATCTGTTTGCAAATTGTACCAATTAAGTTTTGAAATGTTGCATTAAAAATTTGAAATATTTTTAGGTCAATTTAGGAAGAAAATTTAAGCATAGCCTAAGCTACGATTCAATTTTATGACGACAAATGAGCTAAAAAGAAACGAATTTTATGCGGCATTTGAATGTTTAATTGGTATTACTTTCGAAGGAATAACAGCAAGAAAATATAAAGGCATAATTACAGGATATAACGGTCGGGGCTATGTTGCTTTTTACTCACTAAGTGAGATTTGATCCCGATTAATATTGGGAGCTCTGACGCTTGCCCCCGAGGTAGTTTACCTAAGAAGTCATTTTAGATTAATTGTCTGCAATAAAGTATTCCACATTAAGTAATTCAACAGATTCAATGATACTATAGTCTAAGGCTTGTTCCTTGTCATAGTTTAAAATACAACTCGAATTAGCGGCAAGTTCATAACAAGAGGAAGAAGCCTGGGAAGAGTAATTTCCGGAAATTTTTAAGTCATCAACTTGCATGGTTAAAATTGGTGCCCCTTCTACCGCATAATTATTATCATTAATCAACTTAATTTCAAATTGTAAGCGCGAAGTATTATTACCGGTATCGGGAGTGAAATTAAAGGATAAAACCTCATAAGAGAAATTTTTAAGTTTGGGAGTTTTACTGATTTCCCCCTGATTTTCTGGGTCTGGAGTGCTACAAGGAACTTCCTGAGTAACTTCTGGCACATAGGTGGTTCCGGTTGGAGTTTGAATAACGTGTTCGTATTGCACGATGATTGTTTTGGTGCAATCATCATCAGAAGAGCAACCAAAAATAAAAAAACTACTAAGTAGCAAGAGAATAAGTGTAGGACGTGTGTTCATAGTTGTAGCGATAAATAAATGATGAATTTTCACAGAAGTAAGTAATTATTCTTTTGTCGGTTGTATCAAAACCGTTGTTTTATTGAAATAGTATATTATAATCCCAAAAGTAAGCAAAAGTAGGTGTTTAATAAGCTCGTCTAAATCTGAATTTAACTCATCACCTATTCCAAATTTTATAAGCTTGCCTAAAAGCACCAATCCGGGACCGATGATGAGAAATACAGCCCAAACCATAATTGCAGGTTTTGCCAGCTTGTGTTTATTAAAAAGTAAATATAACAGGAATAATTCTATAATTACGGCTATTAAACCTAGATAATCACCTTTTATTACCATAAAACTGTTCCAGATGAGCAACAGGAAGATGTAAATAATTAACAACCGATAAAACCACTTGTTTCTAAAAACTGTTTTCATTGTTTACTTCTTAAATTAAAACGCCTTTATACTAATCTGAAATTCTTTTAACAGAGCGGTTTCCGGGGAATTATTTCTCCACTGGAGCGGGATCCAGATCTACTATTTTTTGGTGTCTTAGTAAGTCCTCGAAACTTTCTCTCTCTCTAATTAAATGTGCTTTCCCATTGTGCCATAAAACTTCAGCTGGGCGATAGCGGGAATTAAAATTGCTGGCCATAGAGAAAGAATAAGCCCCGGCATTGCTAAAAGCCAGGATGTCGCCTTCGGTAATCTCAGGAATTCGACGATTGTTGGCAAAAGTGTCGGTTTCGCAAATATAGCCGACTACCGAGTAAAACCTGAATTTTCCATTTGGATTAGAGATGTTTTTAATATCGTGGTGCGACCCGTAAAACATTGGTCTTATAAGATGATTGAATCCGGTATCTACGCCCGCAAAAACGGTTGAGGTTGTTTGCTTAATAACATTTACTTTGGTTAAGAAGTTTCCCGCTTCGCTTACCAAAAATTTTCCGGGTTCAAAAATGAGTGTAAGTTCGCGTCCGTATTCTTTGCAGAAATTTTTAAAGCGGTGGGTAAGTTTTTCTCCCAGTTCTTCAATATCGGTTTCAATATCATTCTCCCGATATGGCACTTTAAATCCGCTACCAAAATCTAAAAACTGAAGATTATCAAAGTTTTTTGCCGCGTCAAAGAGAATTTCAGAAGCACGTAAGAAAACTTCAATATCCAGAATATCACTTCCGGTGTGCATATGGATACCATTAATGTTCATTCCGGTATTCTCAACAATACGAATCAATAAGGGCATTTGATGAATAGAAATTCCAAATTTAGAATCTACATGACCCACCGAAATTTTAGAATTACCACCGGCCAAAATATGTGGATTTATACGAATACAAACCGGTACCTCGGGATGCCTGGCGCCAAACTGCTCCAGGATAGAAAGATTATCAATATTAATTTGCGCTCCCAAATCTACCACTTCCTCAATTTCTTCTAAAGAAACCCCGTTTGGCGTGTAGATAATATCTTTAGGAGCTACCCCTGCTTTTAGGGCCAGTTCTACCTCCTGCACAGAAACCGTGTCCATCCCGCTTCCTAAGGAATTTAAAAACTTCAGAATAGAAATATTGGAAAGTGCTTTCACCGCATAATGTATCCGCAGATCTTTAATTTCAGAAAAAGCAGATTTTAGGCGATGGTATTGTTGGGTGATTTTTTCGGTATCATAAACGTATAAAGGACTCCCGAATTCGGTTGCAACTTTAAGTAAATCTTGATTGGTCATAGTTGGTAAAAATTAATAGGCAAAAATACAGGAGAAAACAATAATCCTACAAGCCTAGGTTCCAAAAATAACGAATTCCTTCAAATTGTAAGATTTAGAAAATGGATTTTCTTTTCTAAGCAGCAGCCAGCCGATTTTCTTTCCTCTTTCTCATAAAAATAATGGAGAGGGCAATTAAGACTCCAGAACCGGCCATAGCAGAGCCCACAAGGGAAGCCGAGGTAAAATCATAGCCAAAAGCAATGGGTAAGCCGGCCAGATAGGCGCCAGAGGCATTTCCCATATTAAAAGCACTTTGGTTCATGGAAGAACCCAAGCTTTCTGAACCTTTGGCCGAATTGATCATCACCATTTGTATAGGAGTGGAAAGGGAAAAAGCAATAAAAGCTACCAAGAAAGTCATCACGAGAATAGCGAATTGATTTTCGGCTACATAAGCGTTGGTAATAAGTGCTATTACCATAAAAATCATGCTTATCATAACCGCGTAGATAGGCGAAAATCTTTCGGCGAGTTTAGCGCCAATTAAATTACCAAACACCATGCCCAGTCCGGCAAGGATCATCACATAACTTACCATTCCTTCTGGATGGCCGGCGACCTCGGTGACCAATGGGGCAATATAACTGTACCAGGCAAAGAAGCCTCCGGTACCAATAGTGGTTAGTAAAATAACCATCCAAAGTTCACCACGTTTTAATACATTAAGATCTTTTCTAATTCCTTCGGAAGAAGATTTTGGCAATTCGGGCATCCAAAATTTTATACTGGCAATCGCAAAAATGCCAACTACGCCTACTAACATAAAAGAGACATTCCAGCTAAAATTATGGCCTAAGTAAGTTCCTAACGGCACGCCCAACACGTTGGCCAGTGTAAGCCCGGTAAACATGGTGGCAATGGCCTGGGCAGATTTTCCAGGTTTGGCAAGTTTTCCGGCAACAACAGCGCCAATCCCAAAGAAAGCTCCGTGTGGTAAACCAGATAAAAACCTGGAAATCATTAATAATTCATAGGAATTGGCAAATGCCGAAAGCGAATTAAAAACGGTAAACCACAACATCAAAGCAAGCAAGGTTTTATGTGCAGGCCATTTTCCTCCAAAAGCCGTGAGCAGGGGAGCGCCAATAACTACTCCTAAAGCGTAAGCAGAAATAAAATGACCGGCTTTTGGAATACTTATATCCATAGCTGAAGCAACATCTGGCAGGATTCCCATAATAACAAATTCGGTCATGCCAATTCCAAATCCTCCAATGGCCAATGCGATAAGTGCTTTCTTCATTCCGACTTAATTTTCTAAAAAAGGCAAAAATAGAATAGAAAATCCGGCTTCCATAAATTAAAGAGCAAAACCTACGATAAGCTTATAGTTATGAGATTGCGGAAATGACGGGGATTGCAAGTTTCTATAAAGCTTAAAAAAATGCTAATTTATATTATTGCCATTAGACTATTGAAGCGCTGGGGATAAGCTTCAAAAATATTGGTACAATAGCTTTACATTTGTTACTTTTGCTAACCGTAATAAATACTGAAGAAATAGCTGACTATGAATATACACGAATATCAAGGAAAAGAAATACTAAGCAGTTTCGGCGTACGCATTCAGCGTGGAAAAGTTGCACATAACGCTAAAGAGGCTGTAGATGCAGCAAAAGAGTTAACCGAAAAAACCGGAACAGGCTGGCACGTGATTAAAGCCCAGGTACACGCCGGTGGCCGTGGAAAAGGTGGTGGTGTAAAACTTGCTAAAAACCTAAAAGAGGTAGAGGAAATTGCCGGAAACATTATTGGAATGAATCTGGTAACTCCGCAAACTACTGCTGAAGGTAAAAAAGTGAATCAGGTTTTAGTAGCCGAAGATGTTTATTATCCCGGCGATAATGAGCCAGAGGAATACTATATGTCTGTATTGCTTAATCGTGCTACCGGGCGTAATATGATTATGTATTCTACGGAAGGTGGTGTAGATATTGAATCTGTAGCAGAGAAAACTCCAGATTTGATTTTTACCGAAGAAATAGATCCGGCTACAGGTTTGCTTCCATTTCAGGCTCGTAGAATCGCGTTTAATATGGGACTTAGCGGAACAGGATTTAAAGAGATGACCAAATTTGTGATGTCACTTTATACTGCTTTTGAAAAATCTGATTCTTCCCTTTTTGAAATCAATCCGGTTTTAAAAACAAGTGATGATAAAATTCTTGCCGTAGATGCCAAAGTAACTTTAGATGATAATGCACTTTTCCGCCATAAGGATTATGCTGAAATGCGTGATACCAGAGAAGAGAATGCTACTGAAGTAGAAGCTAGAGAAGTAGGACTTAACTATGTTCACCTTGATGGTAATGTGGGATGTATGGTAAATGGCGCCGGACTTGCTATGGCAACAATGGACCTTATTAAACAAGCTGGGGGAGAACCGGCAAACTTCCTTGATGTAGGTGGTACGGCAGATGCCAAGAGAGTAGAAGAAGCTTTCCGCCTCATTTTAAAAGACGATAAAGTAGAAGCGATCCTGGTAAATATTTTTGGAGGTATTGTACGTTGTGACCGTGTGGCGCAAGGAATTGTAGATGCTTATAAGAATATGGGAGACGCTATTAATGTACCAATTATTGTGCGTTTGCAGGGCACCAATGCTGATATCGCAAAGAAATTGATTGATGAAAGCGGATTTAAAATCCATTCAGCTGTTGAATTCCAGGAAGCTGCAGATAAAGTACAGGAAGTACTTAAATAACTTTTAGGAATATATTTTAATTCCCTTAATAGAAAAACCCGGTTTATAGCCGGGTTTTTTGTTTGGTGTATGGACTGTAGTCCAATAGATTTATGGCGAAGCCACTTATTAGATTGGATCTAGTGCTTATTTACTATTTCTTTTTTTATCGATCATTTTACTTGGGTTTTGTCTTACATCGAAAACATCATTTATGAATATTTTATCTCTTTCAATTCTATAAATGAGTTTATAATTTCCTAAGTTCAAGTAGTAAACGCAATTTTTGCGGAGTGAAATAATATATTTTTTCAGAAGAAAGAAAGGACTTTTGCCCCTTCTCCCTATCTGAACGGATATATGCCTATATTTCCTTCATCTAAAAATTGTAATATGGAACATATAACCTTAGGGCAAAGGTACGAAATACAATCAATGCTCAACACCGGATCCACCAACAGGGAAATTGCCGCTGCCATTAGCTATATCGTTATGTATGCGTACAGGAGCGTTACTATTTTTTACATCTACTAATTTCATAACGTAAATATAAAAAATAAAATGACTAAATAAAAAGACTGTCCATGATAACAGTATTAATTTACTTATAAAAAGTCATTTTAAAAGTTGTAAAGCGCCTGTTTATAGGGCTTCCCAATGGTCTAAAATAAGAAAATAAGAAAATAGATAGCTAAAAAGCTATATAGGTTTTTTTTAGAATAGGCAATACCACAAGTCTAAAATCAAAATAAGGCGTTTTAAGCGATGCAATTTTTTTTTAGATAAAAGATTCGTTCCAACAAAAAAAAGAAAACAGAGGGCGCAAAAATGGCAAACAGGCGCATTTTTTAACCGATGGAGAACCAAAGAACACAGGGCAGTTTTTCTGATCGTTCTTCTACAAAAGCATTGAGATTTTAAGGCAATGCAATAAAACAATAAAACCGTAAAGCAATAAAATAATATTATCGCAATGCCATAGGCTGAAAATCTAATGGACTGTTACGCTAATAACAGTAACGTTTTCAAAAATTTTCCGCTATACACAACAATTGGAAATCTTACGACAGAAGTCTAATAAAAAAGGTCAACCTATATCAGTATAATACATTCCAGTAAGTTTGAGTCTGTCTGATACTACTTTCAAAGTTCAAATAAAGGATTATTTAACCTCTAAAAATATTGGATTCGAATAAAACCAAAGATCATTCCATGGATTTTCCCCCGTATGATCTTTGACGGGTTCAAGTTCATAAGTCTTGTTTGTGCCGCGAACACGTATATACATACTGTGATGCACATTTTTTAAGGTGTAGTTCATTATTAAATATTCACCTTCTTTTTTCATCTCCCTTGTATAATATCGTTTTTCTACTTTGGTTGAAGGGTTAAAATCTTTGGTCAAATCAGAGTATTTACCAGTTATCTCGCCCACTATCAGATCAACTCTAGTAACTTGTGGATTATCGCCATGGTGATTTAAAGTTTTGGGATCGCGAACTTTTATGGTAATTTGGATATCTGAATTTTCTTCGATTGTCAAAGTTCCACCAATATTTACCGAATCTTTTTTAAAATTAGCTAGGACCTCCAATTCTGAAACTAAATCTCCTGTGGTAATAAAGATATGCCCGTTCCTTATGCCCTCAAGGATGTCATTATAACTTTTCTTGGCATAAACATAGGTTTTTGAGTATTCGCCCGGCCAAAAATCGCTTCCACCATCTCGCCAGTTATTGTGGGAGTCCGAGGTAGCGGTAACCCACCAACGACGACCTTCGCCCAACATAGAATCCCAAAATCCACCTAAATAAGCAGTCATTTGATCATACCCTCCCATAGTTTGATTGCCATAAGGCCTGGAATCTATCTCATCTAAACTGCCGTCCGGTTTCAAATTTCCGGCTTGATGACCCGGCGCACCTTCCATTCCTACGGCTACATTTGGGGCGATATCGTTCCAATTACGAAACTCTCTTGGTTCCTTATGAGCATACTCAAACAGAGAATCTGCACCACGTGAAGGATGATTGGATATTAAAATCGGTGGTGTTTTAGCATTTTTCATATATTTTAGGGCCTTGAGCATATGCTCTTCTGTTTCCCTTTCTGGCTGCCTAGGATAAATATCCCTAGTAGCAAATTGGCTCTCGATCTCATAAAGCAACGTATGTTCATGATTGGAATGGGGAATGATCAAACTGTTGTGATGTGCCGAAGGCGCATCAAATTCCATTCCGTGAAATTGAATGACTTCCGGGGTTTTCTTTCGCGATTTAAGTAATTCTGGATACGCATTTTCTAGATTTATTTTAGAATGGTTTGGTCCGCCATGATCTGTTGCCACCATCCAGTCCAAGCCGTAATATTTCGCCTTTTCGGCATTTGTTAAGATAGAGTACGGTTGTTCGTCAAAATTATAGGTGGGGGGAGTGGACGATGTATCATATCCGGCGCTGTATTTACTATGGATATGGTGATCGCCGGCACGCCAACTTCTAATGCTGTCGTTTTGGGCCGTCATATTTGTATTTATAAATATGATGAAAACAAAAAGAATTGAGTTTTTAATGGTTGTTGTTTTTTTTAACATGGTTCTGTTTTAAAATTATTTTTTAATATTTTCCTCTCAGTAGATATCTATGATTTTGTTTGAATTTATCCAAATAAAATTCGATTTGACCAGATTCTGGGTTATGGATAAGTAGCTTTGTTGATTCAAGTATTTCCCGCCGAATTTTTTGAGCAACCTTTCTACTTGCTTTAATTTTATAATAATCGAAAATATCTTTCAAGTTTTCAATAGCGAAGTCAGACCAAATTATTTTCATAATTGTCAACTTACCAATTTTCCGATATTTTTTCTAATTCAGCTTGAGTTTTGAATTTACCATTTTTAAAATCTTGTTCAGATTGTTCAATTCGATTAATGAATTCATCAATTGTAAAAGGTTCAAACTCAGATTCGCTATCCTTAGTTTGTGTTTTTAGAATATAGTTTTCAATTTTATTCAAAATATTTTCATCTTGCATTTGAGCAAGATAAGAGATTAAATTTAATTTTCGAGTTTTTAAATCCATACAATAGTCCGTTAAGTTTAGGTTTAAAATACTGAATATCAATAAAATAAGTTAAAAATAATTGCATTAAAAATAGGGTAACTCCCTGATTATCAGTATATTAGTTGTTTACCAAAGCAACTAAAATATGATGCTCAGAGAGAAATCCAGCTATAAAGATGTAACAAAACACATTCTTGACAAAATGCCAGACATAGGTAAATGGCAATATTATTTTATCTTAGAGACCTTTGGCCTGTTCCTCTCCATCAAGGGCCGACTAAATTTCCTTGGTCTTGCGCGTTATGGCAAGCGGGGCGAACAGCATTACAGATCGCGTTTTGCCAAAGATTTTGATTTCCTTTCCTTCAACGTTGAACTGGCTGTCCAGCATGGCAGTGAAGAGTTTACCATTGCTTTTG
>Ga0209414_1000831_pt1 | contig 15009 bp, 13 predicted proteins | sample LakVidmifraction_4_FD_181154 | JGI IMG/M metagenome (GOLD analysis project Ga0209414, IMG submission 181154) | Hypersaline microbial communities from Lake Vida, Antarctica - Brine Hole Two &gt;0.2 micron (SPAdes) (version 2) | ecosystem: Environmental > Aquatic > Non-marine Saline and Alkaline >... | reverse complement strand
CTGAGCGTAGCCGAAGGGTCAGAACCGAGCTTTGTAGTCCTGCTTCCTTCAGTCCTAGTTTCGCAACTAGCAACCTTGCAGCTTACTAATGGTTCAAGGCGTTACCCCTGCCCATAAGGGACTTGCACCCTCTAGATTAATTCCTTACTTTCGTAAGGTAAAGATGCCCATGCTGGGCACACACAATGCACATAAAAAATTGCTTAATTCAGTAAATAAGAATGTTTCTAAAACAAAAAAACACTAAATTTAAACATCGAAAAATTGCGTTTTCAAATCCGCAACTTTTCATGTCCAAACTCGTTATGGGCAAGGCAAAAAAAGACCAGAGCAATGAAATAAATTTTGTTAGCATATAAAAAACTGAAAGGAAATGCCACCGCACAAATAGCACATTTGGTTTTTTGCCGACACACAGGCAAACCCTGAAAAAACCAAAAGAGCTATTTTTTAGCCAACGCTCGGGCAGAAATGACAAAAGAAAAAGTAATTTTGAAAATGAATAAAGGAAATTAAAATATATGGCAAAAAAGAACGGAAACGGAACAGACGAACCATTGGAAAAACAACTTTGGAAATCGGCTGACAAACTGAGAAAAAATATTGATGCAGCAGAATACAAACACGTTGTACTCGGACTGATATTTTTAAAATATATCTCTGATGCTTTTGAAGAATTATTTGAAAAACTAAAAGCAGGAGAAGGAGAATTTGCTGGAGCAGACCCCGAAGACAAGGATGAATATAAAGCTGAAAATGTATTCTTTGTTCCAACAGATGCCCGTTGGAATTTTCTTTTATCAAAAGCAAAACAACCAGCCATTGGAAAAACGGTTGATGAAGCAATGGATGCTATTGAAAAGGAAAACCCATCATTAAAGGGCGTTTTGCCAAAAGTGTATGCACGACAAAATCTTGACCCAACAAGTTTAGGTGAACTGATTGATATGATTGGAAATATTGCCTTGGGCGATGCCAAATCACGAAGTGCCGATATTCTCGGACACGTTTTTGAATATTTTTTAGGAGAATTTGCACTTGCCGAAGGTAAAAAGGGTGGACAGTTCTACACTCCAAGAAGTGTTGTGGAATTATTGGTCGAAATGTTGGAGCCATACAAAGGACGTGTTTTTGACCCTTGTTGTGGTTCTGGCGGAATGTTTGTGCAATCTGAAAAATTTGTAACTGAACATCAAGGAAAAATAAACGATATTTCAATTTACGGACAGGAAAGTAACCAAACTACTTGGCGACTGGCAAAAATGAACCTTGCCATTAGAGGACTTGACAGCTCTCAAGTGAAATGGAATAATGAAGGCTCATTTTTAAATAATGCTCATAAAGACTTAAAAACTGATTATATCATTGCAAATCCGCCCTTTAATGTAAGTGATTGGAGTGGTGATTTACTGCGAAAAGATGGTCGTTGGCAATATGGAACACCACCAACTGGGAATGCTAATTATGCGTGGATACAACATTTTATGTATCATCTTGCACCAAGCGGACAAGCTGGATTTGTTTTGGCAAAAGGTTCTTTAACTTCTAAAACTTCTGGCGAGGGTGATATTAGAAAAAATCTGATTGAAGAAGGATTGGTTGACTGCATTGTAAATTTGCCTGCCAAACTATTCTTAAATACTCAAATCCCTGCTTCTTTATGGTTTATGAGCCGTAACCGTAGCAATGGAAAATACAGAGACCGAAGCAAAGAGATACTTTTTATTGATTCCCGAAATATGGGACATCTCGTAAACCGTAGAACTCGTGAACTTTCAAATGAAGATATTAAACTAATTGCAAACACTTATCACAACTGGCGAAACCCTAACGGTGATTATAAAGATGTAAAAGGCTTTTGTAATGCAGCAAGTATTGAGCGTGTAAAAGAACTTGATTACGTACTAACTCCGGGGCGATATGTTGGTTTGGCTGACGAAGAAGATGACTTTGATTTTAACGAACGCTTTACAAGTTTAAAATCTGAGTTTGAGGAACAGTTAAAAGAGGAAACTATTTTAAACAAACGCATTGTCGAAAACCTTGCTAAAATTGAGTTGAAGGATGAGTAAGAAAAACAAAAAGATAGATGTTCAGGGAAGTGAAATAACTATTATTTCAACCAAAGAGCAAGATTACATCTCTTTAACTGATATGGTTCGGGATATTGAAAACGGGCTTGTGCTTATCGAAAAATGGCTTAGAAATAAGAACACCATTGAGTTTCTTGGTATTTGGGAAGAAATTTACAACCCAGATTTTAATTCCCCCGAATTCGAGGGAATTAAAAATCAAGCAGGATTAAATCGGTTTGCCCTTTCTGTAAAACAGTGGGTACAAAAAACCAACTCCATTGGTATTATTGCCAAAGCAGGGCGATACGGTGGAACTTATGCCCATAAAGATATTGCTTTTGAATTTGCTTCGTGGATTTCGCCTAAATTCAAGATTTTTCTGATAAAAGAATTTCAACGATTAAAAGACGAAGAACAAAAACTTTTAGGTTGGGATATAAAACGCAATCTTACAAAAATTAATTATCGTATTCATACCGATGCAATAAAGGCAAATTTGTTACCCGAAAGTTTAAGCAAAAAGCAAATTAGTATTGTTTATGCCAACGAAGCTGATGTATTAAATATGGCTCTGTTTGGCAAAACCGCTAAACAATGGAGAGAAGAAAGCCCTGACAAAAAAGGCAATATCCGTGATTATGCCAATGTAAGCCAATTGGTTTGTTTGGTAAACCTTGAAAACCTGAATGCCGTTTTTATTAACGAAGGCTACGAGCAAAGCACACGCCTCGAAAAACTAAACCAAATTGCCATACAACAAATGAAAATTTTGGTGCAAGACCACTCTGTTAAAAAGTTGAATGACCAGTCTGCGTCCGCAGGACAGGCAGGTAAAAATGGGAGTGGTAATGAGTGAGTGGAAAGAAGTTAAATTAGGTGATTTTTTTAAAGTAAAACACGGTTTTGCATTTAAAGGGAAAAATATTTCTTCTGAAGAAACATTGGATATATTAGTAACCCCTGGAAATTTTCACATTGGTGGTGGTTTTAAATTCGATAAATTCAAATATTTCAATGGTGAATATCCACAAGATTACATTTTGAAAGAAAATGATATTGTCATTACGATGACAGATTTAAGCAAAGAAACGGACACGTTGGGATATTCTGCTAAAGTTCCAAAATCAAAAAATGGAGAAAACTATCTTCATAATCAACGAGTCGGCTTAGTTCAATTTAAAAATGACGATGCTGATTCTGATTATCTATATTGGTTAATGAGAACTCGGGAGTATCAAGGTTATATTGTTGGTTCTGCAAGTGGAACATCAATTATGCATACTTCTCCATCAAGAATTGAAGATTATCAATTCTTAATTCCCCCACTCCCCGAACAAAAAGCCATAGCCGAAGTATTAAGCAGTTTAGACGACAAAATAGACCTGCTCCACCGCCAAAACAAAACCCTTGAACAAATGGCGGAAACGCTGTTTAGGCAGTGGTTTGTGGAAGAGGCTAAGGAGGATTGGGAGGAAAGATCTTTAAGCAGTATTGCCACTTTTTTAAATGGTTTAGCTTGTCAAAAATACCCACCTAAAAATGATGTTGACAAATTACCAGTATTAAAAATAAAACAATTACGCAATGGTTTTTCAGAAGATTGTGATTGGTGTACTACAGATGTAAAACCTGAATATTTAATTGAAAACGGAGATGTGATTTTTTCTTGGTCAGCTTCATTGATGGTTAAAATATGGGACGGAGACAATTGTATTTTAAATCAACACTTGTTTAAAGTTACTTCTGATGAATTTCCAAAATGGTATTACTATTTATGGAGCAAACATTATTTAGAAGAATTTATAAGTATTTCAGCAAGTCACGCCACAACTATGGGGCATATCAAAAGAGGTGATTTAGATAGTGCGATAGTTTTAGTTCCAACAGATGATAAAATTACAGAGTTTTCAGAAATCCAAACACCAATTATTGACAAAATAATTGCAAATAACAAGCAATTAAAAAAACTTGTTTCTATGAGAGAAACACTTTTGCCAAAATTAGTAAGTGGAGAAGTAAAGGTTTCAATAGATGAATAAACTTAAAGAAGTCATAAAAGAATATGGACGTTGGTCTGAACTATCAACTTATGTTGAAAGAATAGAAACGCATATTGAAATTGATTTCAGTCATTCACTTGAAAATGCCAAAGCGTTATTAGAAAGTGTTGGTAAACAGATTTGTATTGATAACAAAGTTGAATTAGGAGCTACGCCAAGTGTGAATGCCGTATTGAAAAAAGCTTTTACTTCAATGGGATATGCTAATAGTAATTTGGTCAATCAAGTTTCATCTGCTTTGGCAACAATCGGGCAACAAGTTGGTGAACTCAGAAATGATATTGGTCTAACTTCTCACGGCAAGTCATTAGAAGAAATTAAACAGAGAAACAATAAAGTAGATATTCTTACACGAGAATTTTTAATTGATACGGTAGAATTAGTTTCTGTTTTCTTAATTCGGAATTTTGAAACCAAAACAGAAAGAGCTACTGCCAAATTATTAGAAGATACATTGGATTATTGGGAAGCAGAAGAATTTAACGAATCTTGGGATGATTCATTTGGAGAATTTGCAATGGGAGATTACTCCTATCCTGCAAGTGAAATTTTATTTAATGTGGATAAACAAGCCTATGTAAACGAATACAAGGCATTTATTGAGAGCGAAGAATGAAATCACAAACTGAAAATACAATACTTAGCTACAAAGAAGTTCTTGAAAATATCAAGAATCAAGAAAATCATTTGCTAATAGCGAATGGCTTTAATTATGGACTTGGTGTAAACACAGGTTATAAAGCCATATTCGAAAAAATGGCTGAAAATAACCATGATATTTATAATGATGCTTTAGAAATGGTTGAAGAATGTGGTTTCGATTTAGAGTATTTTATTGGTAAACTAAAAAAGGATATAAATCAAGATAATACTTTCCTGAAGAAATATGTTCGCAATAAAGTTAAGTACGACTTTATGAAAGCAACTCACGAAATTGTAAAGTCAGAAATAAAAAATATCTATGTAGAAAAGAATGAGGGGATTTTTATATTATTCAAAGAGTTTACAAATTATTTTACCTTAAATTATGATTCGTTACTATATTTACTTCTTTTAAAATATAAACCCATTGATAATCAGGGGAAAAATACTTTTGTTTTTCAACCTACCTTAAAGTTTATCGAAAACGATTTAGATACAAAGCAAGATAATATTTATAGCGAGATAAAAGCAGCCAGGGAAAATGGAAAATTGAGACTTGATTTTAATAGTACAGAAAATGCTTTTGAAAAAGATTTCAACAAACTTACTAAGGTTCATTTCACAGAAGAAGTAAAAGAGTATTCAAAAACGTACAAAAAAGGTTGGAAAACAAAGGATATAAACAAGGTCGTTAAATCAATCTTTGAGGAAGAAAAAAGTAATGAACTTTTATCCAAAATTGATGACGGAAGTAGACAACAAACTTTATTTGGAGAAACTGAGTTTGTTTATGATGTAAATAGTGATACTCAAAATTTGTTTTTTCTTCACGGAGCTTTTCATATTTATAAGGATGGAAAAAGTTTTAAAAAGATTACACAAAAATCAGATAAGGCATTATATGAAAAACTTGAAGAAGTTTTAAATAATGAAGAACAAGAGGTTGTTTGTGTATTTCAGCATAAAAATAAAACCGATGCAATAAATGGCAACGAATATTTAAAACATTGTTTTGATAAATTAGCACAAATATCTGGTAATCTTGTGATAATTGGTAGTTCGTTAGCAGATAACGACAACCATATTTTTGAGAAAATAAACAATTCTCAAGTAGATACGCTATACATATCAGCCTTTGGAGACAAAGAAAAAATTATGAGTCTTGCAAAAGTTAAGTTTCCGCACAAGAAAATATATATTTTTGATGCTGAAACCATATCATATGAAAAACCATCTGAATTAGAGAGTAAATAATGACAAGAATAACAGAAAATACAATAGAAGAATTTACAATAGAATTATTGGAGCGTTTGGGCTATCAATATATTTACGCCCCTGATATTGCACACGATGGAGAAAAACCTGAACGAAACTCTTACGCAGATGTTTTGCTTAAGGAAAGATTGCAAAATGCCATTCGTAGAATTAATCCAAAAGTTCCTATTGATTCGCAAGAAGAAGCATTAAAAGAAATTCAGCGAATAAATTCCCCTGAATTACTTGCAAATAATGAAGCATTTCACAGAATGCTTACCGAGGGGATTAATGTTTCTTACCAAAAAAATGGACATCAAAGAGGTGATTTAGTTTGGCTCATAGATTTTGAAAACCCTGAAAACAACGAATTTATTGTTGCAAATCAGTTTACGGTTATTGAAAACGGAAACAACAAACGCCCCGATGTAATTTTGTTTGTAAATGGTATTCCGTTAGTTGTAATTGAACTGAAAAATCCTGCTGATGAAAATGCAACGGTTAAATCAGCATTCAAACAATTACAGACTTACAAAGAAATTATTCCAAGTCTTTTTACTTACAATGGCTTAATGATTATTTCAGACGGTTTAGAAGCCAAAGCAGGTTCTTTATCCGCAGGATTAACCCGTTTTATGGCTTGGAAATCGGCTGACGGCAAAGAAGAGGCATCAAACTTGGTTAGCCAGTTAGAAACTCTAATAAACGGAATGCTCAACAAAGAAACTTTGCTGGACTTAATTCGCCATTTTGTAGTTTTTGAAAAATCAAAAAAGGAAGATACGAAAACAGGAATAGTAAGCATTTCAACCGTTAAGAAATTAGCCGCTTATCATCAATACTATGCTGTAAACCGAGCAGTTGAATCGGCTTTAAGGGCAACAGGATATTCTTTAGAAAAAGAAACACCTGTAAGTATGGCAATGGAATCGCCTGAGAGTTATGGAGTGGCAGGTGTTAAAACACAACCAAAAGGCGACAGAAAAGGTGGTGTAGTTTGGCATACACAAGGAAGTGGTAAATCGCTTTCAATGGTATTTTTTACTGGAAAGATTGTTTTGGCTTTGGATAATCCAACCATTTTAGTTATCACCGACCGCAACGATTTAGACGACCAGTTGTTTGATACATTTGCTGCATCAACCCAACTTTTAAGACAAGAACCCAAGCAAGTTGAAAACAGAGAAGATTTAAAAGAGAAATTAAAAGTTGCTTCTGGTGGTGTAATATTTTCCACCATTCAGAAATTCCAACCTGACAATGGCAATATTTACGAAACTTTATCGGAAAGAGAAAACATTGTTGTTATTGCCGATGAAGCACACAGAACACAATACGGTTTTAAAGCCAAAACCATTGACGATAAAGATATTGATGGAAATGTTGTTGGAAATAAAATCGTGTATGGTTTTGCAAAATATATGCGTGATGCTTTACCAAATGCCACATACATTGGTTTTACAGGAACGCCAATTGAAAGCACCGATGTAAATACACCTGCTGTTTTTGGGAATTACATTGATGTTTATGACATTGCACAAGCGGTTGAAGATGGTGCAACCGTTCGTATTTTTTACGAAAGTCGTTTAGCAAAAGTGAATTTGAGTGAAGAAGGCAAACAACTTGTTGAAGATTTAGATGAAGAACTTGACCAAGAAGATTTAACAAATACACAAAAAGCTAAAGCAAAGTGGACACAACTTGAAGCTTTGATTGGGAGTGAAAATCGAGTTGAAAATATTGCAAAGGATATTGTTTATCATTTCGAACAACGCCAAGAAGTTTTTGACGGAAAAGGAATGATTGTTTCAATGTCGAGAAGAATTGCAGCAGACCTTTACGATGAAATTATTAAACTAAAACCAAGTTGGCATTCTGACGATTTAGATAAAGGAGTTATTAAAGTTGTTATGACTTCGGCAAGTTCGGATGGACCAAAAATCGCAAAACATCATACTACCAAACAACAAAGAAAAACTCTTGCAGACCGAATGAAAGATACAGAAGACGAACTGAAACTTGTAATTGTTCGTGATATGTGGCTTACAGGTTTTGACGCTCCAAGTATGCACACTCTGTATATTGATAAACCAATGAAGGGTCATAACCTTATGCAGGCAATTGCAAGGGTAAACAGAGTTTATTTAGATAAACCGGGCGGATTGGTTGTTGATTATCTCGGCATTGCTTCTGACTTAAAAAAGGCACTTTCTTTTTATTCGGATGCAGGCGGAAAAGGCGACCCAACTATTTTGCAGGAACAAGCTGTTGAATTGATGTTGGAGAAATTAGAAGTCGTTTCAAATCTGTTTCACGGTTTTGCTTATGAAGAATATTTTGAAGCAGAAACATCAAAGAAACTTACAATGATTCTTTCAGCCGAAGAACATATACTCGGTTTAGAAGATGGTAAGAAAAGATACATAAATGAAGTAACAGCACTTTCAAAATCATTTGCTATTGCAATTCCACACGAGCAAGCAATGGATGTAAAAGATGAAGTTGCATTTTTTCAAGCAGTAAAAACAAGGTTGGTAAAATTTGATTGGACTGGTGCAGGTAGAACGGATGAAGAAATTGAAACAACAATCCGTCAAGTAATCGACAAAGCATTGGTTTCTGAGCAAGTGGTTGATATTTTCGATGCATCAGGAATTAAAAAACCAGATATTTCTATTCTTTCAGAAGACTTCCTATTAGAATTAAAAGGAATGGAACACAAAAATGTTGCTCTGGAAGTTTTAAAGAAACTATTGAATGATGAAATCAAAACTCGTTCAAAGAAGAACTTGGTAAAAAGTAAATCATTAATGGAAATGCTTGAAAACTCCATTAAGAAATATCACAACAAAATATTGACTGCTGCCGAAGTGATGGACGAACTCATTAAATTGAGTAAGGAAATCGTAAATATGGACAGCGAAGCCAAGGCACTCGGACTGACTGATTTTGAATATGCTTTTTATACAGCAGTTTCAGACAATGACAGTGCAAAAGAATTAATGCAAAAGGATAAATTAAGAGAACTTGCGGTAATCTTAACTGAAAGAGTAAAAGCAAATGCATCAATCGACTGGACAATAAAAGAAAGTGTAAGAGCAAAATTGAAGGTAATAATAAAACGGACTTTGAGACAATTCGGATATCCACCAGATATGCAAAAACTGGCAACAGAAACCGTATTGAAACAAGCTGAATTAATTGCAAATGAGTTAACAAATTGAATCTGTTGTTGCAGATAGAGAGTTTGTGGGCGAACAGTGGTTGGAATTTTTAAACAGAAACCGTCTTAGATATTACATTCGTATTCGCAATAATTTTAAAGTATTCCTTCCCCATAAGAACAAAGAAATTAAGGCTTCTCATTTGTTCAATCAATTTAAAACCAATGAGTTTGTCCATTACAACAAAATTGTACGGGTTAATGGGCAGCTCTGTTACTTGTCAGGTTGCAAACTCAACAATAGAAAAGGAAAACAAGATTTCTTAATAATTGTATCCTTTAACAGGCCTGAAAAAGCACAAGAACATTACAAACAGCCTTGGCAAATAGAGATGTGCTTTAAAGCAATGAAATCCAGTGGGTTTGATATTGAAAAAACGCACCTCAAAGATATTGAGCGAATAGAAAAATTAATTTCACTAGTAATGATAGCTTTTGTTTGGTGTTATAAAATTGGAATATATTTACATCAAATAAATCCAATTACAATTAAAAAACACGGTAGAAAGGCCAAAAGCATTTTTAAATATGGGCTTAACTTTTTAGCCAGCTTCTTGTTAAACTCTGAAAATCAGAATAATAATAACTTGATTCAATTTTTGTCATGTACTTAGAAATGGAAGTCTAAATAATCGGTAAAAATCAGATTATTTAATGATCCTTTGTAACGGTCGAATTGTTCTTTGTTTCCGGTTTTCTTTTTACCGTCTAAATCTTTGTCTCCAATATCTTTTGCTTCAATAAACCCAACTGGAATGTCCTTTTTAGTTAAAATGTAGTCGGGCGCACCACAAGATTGTCTTTTCGGTTCGTTGGTTGCTCGTATTTCTATGACTAAACTTTCTAATAATTGTTGTAAATCTCCTCTAAAAGTGTGTTCTGTTGCATTTCCTAAAATGTATCGTTGATTTATGTTGTCAAGATATTGGAGTATTGTCATTTAAGTGTTCTTTTTATTTATAGCGTATGCTAAAATAGCTCTTTTGCTTTAAGAATTGAATAAAAGAATTGGAAATATATAAATGCGATTTTTTCTAGTCATTGTTGCTGATTGTTGAAGTATTATTTACCTATTTAAATCGATGGTAAATCAATTAATTTAGTAGTTTTTTATCGTTGTTGGTTGTTGTTGGTTTGTTGTTTTCCTATTAAAAATAGTAATAAATGGCTAATGTAGGGCTATTGTCTACTCAAATAGTGTTGTTGGTTTGTTGTTGGTTGTTGTTGGAATCTATAAGCATAGGAATTGATAGGTTATTTCCTCCTAATGAACGTTGTTGTTGGGTAGGATACTACCATTCTTATAAATCAGTCATTGGTAATTTAATAAAACGTTTAAATACTCCCTTAATTTGCTTTTTTGAAAGAGACAATCCTAAACCAAAATCTATTAAAATTTCTTTTGTTATTTTCTTCTTTTTTCCAGCAATAGTTAATGCAAGTTCTTCTTTATCTTCAGGGTTTACAATTGCAACATTTAACAAATCATAAGCAGGTGATAAGCTCCATCCATAATTGGTTTTAATCATTGAGAAATTCTTTAAATGCATATCGTTATTTCCTGTTAGAAAACTAAATACTGTTAATTCGAAAAAACGAAGTTTATCTAACAAAGAGTTAAAAAAGCAAGCCTTTTTATACTAATTTTGATACTTTTTTTTAGACAAATTTATTACACTAACAATTTCACCCTTATCTATATATAGTTTTTCCTGTTTCAATTTCCAAATATGGTTTTTCCCCGAAAAGATTCGGTTCCAAATCTTCAATTCGCACATATCCACTTAGACGATTTAATAGTTTCATTAAATCTCCCTTTGTTGCTGGTTTATTATGTTCTGCTGTTAATAATCTTGTGGCGATATCAACAAATGCTGTTCCTGCCGCTGCGTTTCCTATTCCTGCAAAGCTCATTTCTTTACTTTTTTCTTTCCCCTTTTTCTTACCCTCTCCATTATTTTTTACTTTTTTTGTTTCTTTTTTACCATTTAAAGAATCGGTCTTTTTTTGTTGCAATCTGGTATTGCATTGATGATGACTTGATCTGCAACTATCGCTACAAAATTTTTGGATTCCCCTTCTTGTTGGTACAAACTCTTGGTAACAGTGCTGGCAAGTGTATAAATATGTGTTCATTATGCGTTAATTTTACGTATGATTAACGTTTAATCTGTTTATTTACAGTTAAACGTATTTTTAAATAAATAATCTAATGCTTCTTTATCTGTGATTAATTTTATCTTTTTCTTTGAAGTAATTGTATAGGGGCTATCAACATTTTGTTGCAACAACAATTGCAACTTTTCCAATTCATCTTTGGAAAGTTCTTTTGCAATTTGATATACAATTTGTGCGCTAATCATCTAAATATGAAATGGTTTTTTATTTTCAAATTTAGATTACAAAGTGTCCTCTTAACGAGAACTATAATAGGTCCGAACGATGTCTTTTAAGGTCTCAAAACATCAAAATAGGTCCCAAATGAAGTTTGTTTATTTTTCTGAGGAATATTCTTGAAGTTCCAGCTTAAATTGTTTCACTCTTTGGTCGTGCTGGCGATTTTCTTCTGACTGAAAATATTTTAGCTTCGTTAGATTCATTTGATGCTCCCTATTGACATATTTCATAAAGTCTGCTTTGCTATTAGGGATGAATCCCATTGCAAATAGGGCATCAAAAAGACTTGTTGTTTGTGCTGTTTTAGACGCTGTAAAATTTTGAATTTTTTTATGGGTATATACAAACACTTTTAATGATTTGAAAGTATCATTGTATTTTTCAAATAGATTTTTCAAAAGTCCTAAATCACTAAAATGATAGTCATCTTCAAAATGATGTTGACCATTTAAACTTATTAAAATCTTTAGGTTCGTTTCAAATTCAATAAATTGTTTGTTGTTGGTGTTGTTGTTGGTACCATTTTTAAATGACTCATTCTTAAAATAATCATCATTTCCATTGAGAAACTCCAGCACGTTGTCTGTTGTTGCTAGTTGTTGCTTCTGACCATTTTGCCTTCCTTTTAGAAAATCAAAACGATTCATGTTTTTTACCTGCTCTACACCACTGTCATCTTTCTCTCTTTTTACAAAACTTGCTTCTAATACCTTGATCTTTTTATATCGTTCGTTAAAATATTGTAAAGCAATTTTTCGCTGTACTGTTTTATCTAAACCATAAATTTTTTCATTAAAATCATTGAAAAAAAGTAAAAAAGGCTGGTCAATTTCTCTTGAAAATAATTCTTTTAAATACTCATAAAAAGCATTGATAACTAATTGCCCTGGTATCAATTCAATTTTTGGGTTTTCTGTTTTATCTTTAACTCCTTTCGACTCCAGATCAATTAAATAGGAGCGTGAAAAATAAAATAAATTATTATCAATCAGAAAATCTAGTTGCTCTTGCAGTGAAAGGTTGTTTATTTTATCATTATTTAAAATACCAAAATACTTTTTCATAAATTTTATAGGGTTCTGTTCTTGGTTTATTTTGAATTAAGAAGGGCTGAATAATCTTTTGGTAGTTCTGCATCAATATCCCTCAGGTATTGTTCTAATGCAATCATCGTTGCATGACCGGTAATTAACATCAACCTGCTTTTTGCTTCAAATTGAGAATATTCTTTTCTTAGTTCTTGGTATAACTTTGTTATAAAAGTATGTCTAAAACTGTACATTCCGTAATTAACACCCAATCCAAAAAGATCCTTTACTTTTTTAAATCGTTTTGAGAAATGATCTCTTCTGTTGGTTTCATTAGCTTCCCAATCTCCTCCTATTTTTTCTGGAGTAAATAAAAATAGTTTTTTCTCTAACGCTGATAAATCAGGGATCTCTTTTAATAAATAGTCAGGAATTATTTTTATTTTGACAGCTTTATTTTTTGCCTTGACATATAGTTTTTTATCCTTAATATCAATATCTTCAATTCTCAAACGACAAACCTCAATAGGTCTTAATAGATTATAAGACACAAATTGAACAAAAAGCAATAATAATGGGTCGTTTTCCTGCATATAATCATATATGTCTTTTTGCATCGTTGGAGTATAGGTCTTATTTCGCTCTGGAGTAGTTTTTAAGTTCTTAATCTTTTTAACAAAATTATCTTTGATAAGTTCATTATCTTCTAAAGTAGTAAAAAGTGAACTGATTGAAGTTCTATAATTATTTCTATTTCTTGAACTTGATACTTTAAGTATACTATTAAGATATTCAATTACCAGTGATTTTGTGATTGTTGAAATTCCGTTGTTGTGTAATTTTTTTTCTGTTAGCCATTTTTCAAATCGATTGATATGGCTTGAATATCCATTATATGAATTTGAATTTAATTCTCTTTTCTTAATATCTAACCCAAATTTAAACGCATCAACAATTGACATTTCATTAATTGCAACTGGCTTTTCTGTTGTTGGCTCTATTTGAGTTTCAGCAATACTTGTTGTTGGTGTTGTTGTTGGCTCAACTTCTTTTGTTTTCTTTCCTAAAAATCGTTCTTTATTGGTAGTATTATCATCATAAGGATTGAAACCATTTTCCAACAACAACAATAAATTTCGTTGCAGTGTTTTTAAAACAGCTATTCTAGCTCTTAAATTCTTGTGTCTGTTTGCACCAGCTTTGATATGAGATTGGCGTTTTAATTTTCCAGATTTAGGATCTCGATAAGAATAATAAATAAACCACTCTTTGGAAAGTGCTAATTTTTGATCGGTTGATGTAAGGTTTTTCCAATGGTTAATATCGACACCACCGGTGAATATTTTAGGCTCTGAATAGGGTTGACTCATTTTAAAATCGTTTACGGAATCGTTTACGGCACGTAAAAATAAGGAAATTGAAGACATAAAAAAAACGGATTGTAGCAAACAATCCGTTTATGAATAGGCTATGAGCTTTGTAGCGTGATCCAGAATTGAACTGGAGACCTCCGGGTTATGAACCTGCCCAAAATAAAATTATTAACCATTTTACTGGGCTCCCGTACTATTAATTTATCAAAACGTATGCAAAAACGTATGCAGTTTGAAGTTTTCTCGGTTATACAAATAATACATCAAATGTAAGAAAAAACACGAAGTAAAAAAACTTATTTATTTAGAAACAGAATAAATGATTTTTGGATGTCACAGGCTAAATTTATTTTACTATATTAGATTCAATTATGAAAATGACCCATAAAAAATTGCTGCATTTCAAAAAACATTTTTATTGTGCCACAAACCAATTTTGAATATATCTTATTTATGTTAGAATTAAGCAACGAATGCATTAGTACGTGTTTAAAAACAGAGTAATCATTAACGGATAAAATAATTAAAACTTGAGGTTATCCCGACAAAAAATGTGATAAACACTATGGTTTATAAGGATATAACCAGTTGTAATTTATTGCAGAGAAACATTTTACTAAACAAGAAACTGTCGGAATTTTAAACAAAAAAATCAAAAATTGCAGATTAAAAAAATTTAAAACGCAACGCCAAAACGGAAAAAGAATTTTTACAATTTAAGATTTTAACAAACAGAGAAAGTTCAGACTTTTTTACAAAGTGAAACGGAAAACCAAAACAGAAAGGAATTATTTCCAAATTAAAGATTTCAACAAACAGAGAAAGTTCATATTTTTTTTACAAAGTGAAACGGAAAATCAAAACAGAAAATAAAATTTCTCAATTCAAGTTTTCAACAAACAGAGAAAGTTTTGACTTTTTACAAATTGAACGTGATTATTGAAACGGAAAACCTAA
>Ga0209414_1000830_pt1 | contig 15022 bp, 31 predicted proteins | sample LakVidmifraction_4_FD_181154 | JGI IMG/M metagenome (GOLD analysis project Ga0209414, IMG submission 181154) | Hypersaline microbial communities from Lake Vida, Antarctica - Brine Hole Two &gt;0.2 micron (SPAdes) (version 2) | ecosystem: Environmental > Aquatic > Non-marine Saline and Alkaline >... | reverse complement strand
AAATTAAAATCTAAATATGATTCCTCTTTTTTCAACTTAACAGAAACTCAACACTAATTAAATAAATTTCAATGAATAAAAGAAGAGACATTACCGAAGAAAGAGTAGTTTATAAACCATTTGAGTATCCAGAAGCTAGGGATTATTGGTTAAAACAACAACAAGCGCACTGGCTTCCAAGTGAAGTACCTATGATGTCAGATGTAAATGATTGGAAGCAAAATCTTTCAGAAACAGAAAAAAATATTATTGGTTCTATTTTAAAAGGGTTTTCTCAAACCGAAACTGTAGTAAATGATTACTGGACTAATTTGGTAACAAGTTGGTTTAAAAAACCGGAAATAATAGCAATGGGTGTTACTTTTGGGTCATTTGAAACCATACATGCTGATGCTTATTCTTTATTAAATGAGGAATTAGGACTTGATGATTTTAGTGAATTTATGGAAGATGAAACCATAATGGCTAAAATTCAAAATTTAATGAGTGTTAGAGATGAACATAATGGTGTGCCTGATTGGGAATCTAGAGCTAAATCATTAGCTATCTTCTCTGCTTTTACAGAAGGTGTAAATTTATTCTCTTCATTTGCTATTCTGTTATCATTTAAAATGAGAAACTTACTTAAAGGAGTAGGAACTATAATAGAATGGAGCATTAGAGATGAATCATTACATTCGGATGCAGGGTGTTGGTTATTTAGAACATTATTAGAAGAAAAACCAGAATTTAATACTCCTAAATTAAAAGAAGATATTATAAAAGCGGCCCACCTATCTTTAAAGTTAGAATTAGATTTTATAGATAAAGTATATGAAATGGGAGATTTGGAAGGGTGCCCTAAATATGATCTTGTATCTTTTATTAAACATAGAGTAAATACTAAGATGGGAGATTTAGGTTATGGACCCATTATAGAGGATATTGATCCTATAGCACTAAAGAGAATGAAATGGTTTGATAGCTTATCTGGAGGTAAACAACACACCGATTTCTTCTCTAATAGAAGTACCAACTATTCAAAAGGAGTTCAAAATTGGGATGTAAACGATTTATTTTAAATAAAAAAATATGAAAAAAGCAAAAATTTATTTTGAAAACGTTTTTATTAAGGAAATTATATTCGATACATTTTCATCTCAATTAATAGAAAAATCATATTTTTTTATGAAAAACCAACAAAATGTAGCAATAATCCCACATAATTTTTTAGTGGTATTTGAAAATGATTTTGAAGATTAAAATAAACATTAAAATTAAAAAGATAAAGTATGGACAATAATTCATTAATGTCAAACCACGAAAGTTGGGTTGTAGGTAGAGATTATCCTGAGTTTTTTGATGAGATTTCATTAGCTACCATTAGTAAAGGGTATTTACTCCCCGGGGAGACAGTTAAAGCAGCTTATAGAAGAGTAGCAAAAGCTTCTGCTTTTAGACTAAAAAAACCGGAATTAGAAAACAGATTTTTTAAATTGTTATGGAATGGGTGGTTGGGTTTAGCATCCCCTGTTTTATCAAATATGGGGACTGATAGAGGTTTACCTATCTCATGCTTTGGGGTAGATACACCCGATTCAGTGCGTGGAATTGGTTTAACAAACGCCGAACTAATGAAATTAACTGCCTGTGGTGGAGGAGTAGGGATTGGATTATCCCGCATCAGAAAACGCGGAACAGAAATATCTGGAAATGGTAAATCTGAGGGTGTTGTACCATGGGCTAAAATCTATGATTCATCTATTATAGCTACGAATCAAGGAAATGTTCGTAGAGGAGCAGCTTCTGTTAATTTAGATATAGAACATGGAGATATTGATGAATTCTTAGAAATTCGTCGTCCAAAAGGAGACCCTAATAGACAGTGTCTTAATCTACACCAATGTGTAGTAGTAGGAGACAATTTTATGAAGAAATTAGAAGCTAGAGATCAGGAAGCTATGGGTACTTGGGCTAAAGTCTTAAAAGCGCGAATGGAAACTGGGGAACCTTATATTATGTTTAAGGACAATGTTAATAAAGCAAACCCCATTGCTTATTTAATGAACAATTTGGAGGTTACGATGACCAATATATGTTCTGAAATTACCTTGTTTACAGATGAAGAACATTCATTTATATGTTGTTTATCATCTTTAAATTTAGCTAAATATGATGAATGGAAAGATACAGATACTGTAGAATTAGCTACTTGGTTTTTAGATGGTGTAATGCAAGAATTTATTGATAAATCCAACGGTACCAATTCATTATCAAGAACTCATGCTCATGCTCGTAAGGGGCGTGCTTTAGGTTTAGGAGTAATGGGGTGGCATACTTTTTTACAACAAAAGGGTTTACCCTTTAATTCTATAGCATCAACTGCTCACACACATAATATATTTTCGGATATTAAATTAAAAGCAGAAAAAGCAAGTAGAGATTTAGCTATGGAATATGGAGAACCTACTTGGTGTAAGGGTACGGGTATGAGAAATACTCACTTATTGGCAATCGCCCCAACAGTATCTAATTCAGCTATTACAGGTGGAATTAGTGCCGGGATTGAACCTTTACCGGCTAATATCTATACATTTAATGGTGCTAAAGGTACATTTATTCGTAGGAATAAAATATTACAAGACCTATTAATATCTAAGGGTGAAGATAAAGAAGAATGGTGGGATTTAATGCTATCCGATACAGGATCTGCTCAAAACCTACCAGATAGTGTTTTATCTCCTAGTGAAAAGGAATTATTCTTAACATTTTCTGAAATTAACCAACTAGAGTTAGTTAGACAAGCAGCCATTAGACAGCGTTATTTAGATCAAACACAATCTTTAAATTTATCTTTTAATGTTGATGATTCTCCTCGATGGATTAATCAAGTTCACTTGGAGTCATGGAAATTAGGTATTAAAACTTTATATTACTTAAGAACAGATTCAGTAATTAAGGGAGATATAGGTTCAAGAACAAGTTCAGAATGTATAAGCTGTGAAGCATAGTAGGATTACTAATACTTAAATGTTAATGGTAATTTTAATATAAGGGAGGTAAATTTTTACCTCCTTTTTTATATGTATAATAAAAATACCATAAGGACTGTTAATATTTAAAATTATTAGAACTAAAATGAGTCTACAAAGCTTACAAGAAAAAATAGGAGTTAAAGTTGATGGGGTTTTTGGTCCTAATACTATGAGAAAAGCTATGAGTTTTTATAAGCTCTCTCCCCTAAGAGCAACACATTTCTTTGCTCAAACAGGACATGAAACTGGAGAGTTTAAAGCATTCTCAGAAAATTTAAATTATTCACCCCAAGGCTTAGGAACTACTTTCAAAAAATATTTTCCTACTATTACCCTCGCTAATTCTTATGCTCGTCAACCCGAGAGAATAGCTAATAGAGTATATGCCAATAGAATGGGAAACGGTGATGAAGCATCAGGTGATGGGTGGAAATTTAGAGGAAGAGGTGCTCTTCAGTTAACAGGTAAGAATAACTATGTGGAATTTGCTAAACATTTACAAAGACCTGAAATTGTAACTCACCCAGATTTAGTTGCAACTGAGTATTCTTTTGATTCTGCCATATTCTTTTTTGAAAAAAATAAACTATGGGTTCTATGTGATAAAGGAATTGGTGATGCTACAATTACATTACTTACTAAAAAAATAAATGGGGGGGTAAATGGTTTAGAAGACCGTATTAATAAAACAAGGATTTTTTATCAATTTGTTAAATAGTTATATAGTATGAAAACAACCCTATTAATTACACTATCCTTGACTACACTATTAACATTTATAGGTACCTATTTTTATGAACTGACCGTTAGTAATCAAGAACAATATCTTTCGGTATCCTTGGTGGTATTTATAGATGGATTTTTTGGTATATGGGCAGGATGTAAAACCGAAGGATTCCAAACTAAAAAGGCATTAAAAGTTCCTAAAACCTTCTTTTTCTGGATAATAGTATTAACTATGATACTCTCGATTGAAAGAGGATTTACTGGAACTTCTTGGCTAAGTGAAACTATATTAGCACCATTCTTAGTTTTTCAATTAATTAGTATAATGAAAAACGCAAATAGAGCAGGTGTAGTTGAAAATGACTTGCTAAAACATATCTTAGAAAAAATAGATCAACATAAAAAATTATAATAAAATGGTAGAATTAATTAGAATGAATCAATTAGCAGGTTTAATTACTGAAGAGCAAGCTAAAAAAATGATGGACGTGTTAGGTACAGACCTAACAGAAGGTAAAGATTGGGCAGATTATGATTGGGATTTCTCAGATTCAGATTCAATTAATTTTGGGAAATTTGAGGTTGATATCGCAGAATTTAGAAAGAATACTAAGGGGTTTGTTGTTGATAATAATGGTAAAGAAAGGAAAATTGACAAAGCAACTATTAAGGATATACTTCAATCCTATAGAGAAAATAACTAAATTATAATAAAAACAAAAGATAGGTTGGATAGTATCCAACCTTTTTGTATATTAAAACATAAACTGTAATTAAAAATTTAATGTATAAATATGAAAAATAAAATATTACCTTGGATAATAACCTTCGTGGCCCTAGGATTAAGTTCTACAGCTGCTTATTATAGTGTTGTAGGATTATCTAAATTATTTGCTGGGGTTGCAACTGCTGTAATTATTATGGCTAGTTTTTTAGAAGCCTCAAAATTAGTAATAGCCTCCCTCCTTTTCCAATACTGGAAGACAATAAATAAACTATTAAGGATTTATTTAACATCTGCTCTAGTAATTCTAATATTAATAACTTCAGTTGGTATTTATGGTATGTTAAGTGGTGGCTACCAAGAAACATATTCCAAATTATCCCTTGTAGAAAACCAAAAATCCTTTACCCAACAAAAAATAGATTTTTATCAAACAGACATAAATAGATATGATAAGGAAATTGAAAGAATATCTAGTAATATTAGTACTTTATCTAATGCAAAAGTTTCAACCATACAAATACAAGACGCCAAGGTATCTGGGGGCGTTAGATCCACAATTTCCACCACTGAGATTAGAATGGCGCAAAATCGTATTAAGGTTGAAGAGGAAAATAGAAAATTAACTCAGGAAAAGAGAATAATAGCAACTGATAGTCTTCAAAAATTTCAATTACAAGTATTAAACCTCAAAAACAATAATGAACAAGCTAGAGAATTAGGACCCTTAAAGTACATTTCAGGTCTTACTGGGGTATCTATGGATAAAATTATTAACTTTTTAATATTAATAATTATTTTTGTCTTTGACCCCCTAGCAATATCCTTAGTAATATCAGCAAACTTTGCATTTAAAAAAGCATACCCCGAAGTTGAAAATGTAGATATAAGTATAGAAAATAATACATTAACCCAAAATGTAAATAAATTAGTTAGTAAAAACGTTATAGAATCATCAAAAAATGGGGGAAATAACTACCCTGATGTACAAGATTTAAAAGAATTACTTAAAAATAAACAATATTCTTCTAGTACTTTAAAGAAGTATTTAGGGAATGATTTATCCAAAATAAAATTAGAGAGAGAAATTAAAGAATTAGAAAACTTAATTAATCAACAAGAGACAAAAACTTATTAAAACAAATTAGGTTTTTTCAAATATTATTTGTATATTATGGTATAAATAAAAAATAAAAGTTATGTTTAAAATTTCAATACTTAGTGATACCCATACAAAACATGGTTTAATATCCCCATCTGATCTTCCTGGTGGGGATTTACTTGTATTCGCAGGTGATTTAATGAACTCCGGTTACAATGTAAATGATATTAAAGATTTTTGTCATTGGTTTAATTCCTTAAAGCAATATGAAACTAAAATTTTTATAGCTGGAAATCACGATCGTATGTTTGAAGACCACCCAAAAAAAGCATTAGAAATTGTTAATTCTTATAAGGATATTGATTACTTACAGGATGAAGAAATGTGTTTATACTTTGATGGACCTAATGGAGATTTTTCTAATGATAATGTACACATATATGGTTCTCCATGGCAACCTGCATTCCACAATTGGGCTTTTAACCTTCCAAAAAATAGTTATGAACTTGAATCAAAATGGGCATTGATTCCAAATAATACTAATATTTTAGTTACACACGGACCTTCTTATGGTATGTTAGATACTGTATTAGGTTGTCCTGATGATAATTTAGGTTGTAATTTATTATCTGATAAAATTAAACAGGTAAAGCCTCAAATCCACATTTATGGGCATATTCATAGTGGAAGAGGATATAAATTCCATGAAGGTACACATTATTTTAACGCCTCAGTATTAGATGAAAAATATAGATATACCCAAAAACCCTTCCATATAGAATGGGATAAGGAAAAAAATACAGTAAATTTTAGAGATTAACTATAACTTTTTATCAAAAATTTAAAAAATAACCCAATATATATTAGGTTTCCCGCAATAGTATTCGTATATTTACATATAAGATGTTAATTATAAATTAAAGTTTATGAGAGGTAAAAGAAATTGGTGTGAAGATATTTCACCTTTACTAAGATCAATTAAAGCAGAAAAAAACCACGGAAAATTATTAGAGATAAATGGTAAATCTTATGAAAGAATAGGAAACGACATGTATTATGACTTAGTTACATCTTATATAAAACTAATAAAATAAAACATGAAAGCAATACTAAAATTCAATTTAAATAACCCAGAGGATAAAGAAGGTTTTGATAGAATTAATAAATCTCAAGATATGGCTTTAGCCTTGTGGAATATATGCAACATAAGGAAAAGATTAGAAAGGAAATTTGAAAATGAAAGCAGTGAAGATGATGATGTTTTTGTCGGAATACAAGAATTTGCTAACGAGATAGGACAAATATTAGATGAATATAGTATTGATATAGATGCTTTAATTAATTAAAAAAATGGATAAAATAAAACCCAACGTTGTAGATTTAGAATTGTGGGACCACTATAGTGGGTTGCCTAATCCTCTATGGTATCAATACTTAGAAGAACAAGAAGAGATTGATGGTGAGGTTGATTATATTGTGGAGTTAAAAGAAATTGATCATTTAAATATAATATGAAATTAAATTCAAATATCCCTAGCTTTAAGGGTTTAGTAAGAAAATCTTATTTTACTACGATATATTAAAAAAATAAATAATACATACCATATGAAACCTGAAAAACAAATTTTACATTACTGTCTTATTCGAGCTAAAGAATATTTAAATGTTGGAGACTTAAATACCTCTAGAGATTGTGCCGATAACGGAATCGCATATCTAGCTAGTAGGAGAAGAAATGGAATGAGTGCTACTGATTTAGTTGAGGGGGTAAGAATCGAATTATGGCTTGAAAGGTTCTGGACATTCCTTCAAAACAATGATTTAATGTTATAACCTCATTTACGATTTTGGTTTATTCTTGATGTTTTTAGTTTATTTTTGAATATGTATAACAAAACATATATTATGACATTACTAAATAAAATAAAAGAAATACCAACTACAAGTGGGATATATAAGTTAACTAGCCCAAGTGGTAAAATCTATATAGGTCAATCGATAAACGTCCAAAAGAGATTAAGAGGCTATTATCATAATTTTAAATTTTTACAAGAACAGAGAAGATTATATAACTCCTTTATGAAGTATGGGGTTGAGGCTCATAATTTTGAAATAGTAGAACTTTGCACCCCACTTCAATTGGATGAAAAAGAATTAGAGTGGGGGTTAAAGTTAAAGGTTTTAGGTGAAAATGGTTTGGTTTGTAGATTAGGACATGCTAATGGGAAAATGAGTGAAGAAAGTAAAAAATTAATTAGCAAGGCATTAATGGGTAAGAAACAATCTAAAGAAACCATAGAAAAACGAAGAGCTAAATTAATAGGTCGAGAAGTTAGTGACTTAGAGAGGATAAACAAAAGAGAAGGTAAGATAAAACAATATAAGGAATCCCCTATGGGTTGGGGTAATAAAATTTCAATATCTAAACTAAATTCATCATATAAACGTTCAACTGAATCTAATAAAGCAACCGGCAAAGGAAATGAAAAACCTATAATCCAATACGACAAAGATATGAATAAGCTAAACACTTTTATATCAGCAACAGATGCTATGAAACAAACTAATATTAAAAATGATAATATTAGCCATTGTCTTAGGGGTAAAAGTAAAAGTGCAGGTGGGTTTATTTGGAAATTTAAATTATAATTTGGCCTAATATCTAAAATAATATGAAAGAAAAAGAAACTAAAGACATAATAATGGAAATTATTAAGTTGAAGTCTATAATCCCTCAAGATTTAAAAACTAAGAAGAAAATCCAACGTCTCCAACAATTTTTATATAATAGATGAGAAAAGTTGAATTGCTAAAGGTAAATGAAGATTTATATGAAGTTATTACTATAACTCCAATCCACGTATTTACAAAAAGATATAAAGACCAACCTGATAGAATTCACGAGGCTATGTTAGGATTATGGGTTAATCATGTGGGGGGAGAACGAGTAGTTAGACGTAATGATTCTTTATTAATCCTTAAATTAATAGAGGAGGTACAAATTATTGAAAATATTTAGAACTTTTTAATAAAAAATAATGGGGAATAATACCAAAAAAAATAAAACATTAAAAGTAGATAAAACTTGTGAGTGGTGTTATAAACCAACTAACATGCCTTCTGTTTTTGCATCCCAAATACCTATCCTTGATTGGGTTGAGGATAAAATCAACCTATGGTGTGCTGAAAATGGTTATACTCGAGACCAAGTTTGGGGAGAATCTGCTAGTTGGGATGAAATAGAAATACCAGAAGAATTAGAAATGGAGTTGATGGTGTATGATGAATTAATTTTTACAATTAAAAAAAAGGTAATATGTAGTGAATGTTTATCTGATGATGATAAAATGTGGAAAAAATATTATTTAAATGATTTAGACAAAGATGATACTATAGATTGGAGCATAGAAGATATAAATTAACAAACCCCATACTTTATTAGGTTACCACAAATATAATTCGTATATTTATGTATTCGAAAAGGGTGTTTTATAATAAATTAAATACATACAAATGGAAAAATTAATAAATGTAGTAATGAAATCAACTATTGATTATTTATCTCTTACCAATTTTGATAAGTTAAATGAATTAATGGGAACTGAACAGTGGGAAGGAGTTGAAATTGGAAATAACGATCAACTTTTGAGCTACTATAGGAGATATGAAAGTGAAATAGCTGATGATAATTCAACTAACTAAACATGGAATTTCAATATAAAGGTATTACATATCAGATGGATGAAAATTTCTGGGAGGGAGATATGCTCAATACTACTATAGATTTCCAGTATCAACAAATAATGTATTGTATTAGTACTCAAGATTGGAAAACATTAGAAAATAGAATAACTAATATGATGTTATGGGGTGGGATTTTAAGATGTGACTCTGGTATTAAAAGTTAAGATATACTTTTTAAAATTAAAAATATGATAAATACAAAAATTGAATTATTAAAAATTTTAAGACACACAGCTAAAATTAAGTGTGCCATAATACAATACTCAAAAGACGAACACAAGACAATAAAAAAAGTTTTGAAATTAAATTATTCTGAAACGGATTTATTGGAATTTTTGACTTCACTAGATTATGAATATGATGATGGTTGGGGAGGTCAAGAATTATTTGGCACGGTGTGGCTTGAAGATGATTCTTGGTTAACCCGAGGAGAATATGATGGTTCGGAATGGTGGCAACACAATATTTTACCCAATATTCCTATGGAATGTCTTACAAAATTAGAGTGGAAGTAAAATAGGAATTTATTATGGAAATAAAAAACATTAAATAGTTATGGTAACAGCAGAAGAATTTTTAAAAGACATTAGATACGTAACTTATTCTGGAGAAGAAAAATTAATAACTTTTGCTAAACTTCATTGTATAGAACAAGCAAAAGTAATTAGTGAAAAAACTGTTTTAGAAATAGATGATTATCGTACAGATGAATATGGAGATGAATTTCCTATTTTTGCTATTGATAAAGATTCAATCCTTAACGCTTATGATTTAAGCCTCATAAAATAATCATGAAAAAAGATGTATTTGATATGTTTGTGTTTATTGTTTTAATACTTATGGCAATTTTAGTACTCTCACTAGATTGTTTTGGGTATTTTTATGGGATTGCTGTATTTCTTTATCTAGGTCCAAGATTTGAGAACAGTACTGATAGAATCAATTATGGTAGAGAGGGTGCTAACCATAAACTCGTAGTATGGGATATAATTTCTTTGATTTTTATTGCGTTAGAAATTATAACATATATATTTTTAAAACCATAGAAAACTAAAAAAATACCATTAAAATAAAAACGCTCCTATTAGAATACCTGTGATATATTTCGTATATTTACGGGTTCGAAAGGTTCGAGCTATTAATAAATTTATATTAAATAAATTATGGAATTAAAAAATATTACAGATGATGATTTAATGTCAAATGCTATTAGGTTTTCTTTTGCTAAATGTCCTGAAGATGAAAGAGGAGCATTAGTTAATTTTCAAAGGTATAAGACAACATTCTATAACTGTGCAATGTGGTTAAGGGATAATTACGAGCCAACAGACCCAGATTTTGGGGAGGTTGTTATTTTAAATACTGATTAATTAAGGTGAAAAATAACCTCAAATAAGTTAGGCTACCTGGAGTATCTTTCGTATATTTACACGTTCGAAAGGTTCGAGTATAATAAATTTTAAAAATAAAGGCTATGAAAATGTTAATAATAGGATTGATACTGCTTGTCCTATCTTTTATTTCAGTGTACGTGCCAAATAAATATACAGAGTATACTTTTAGTAGATATCAGTTGGGGCTAATTATTATTACTGTATGTTATACTACTTTTATAGTAGGATATTACTTAATTAATTTAACACAAAATCTATAATTAACTAAAATGATACAAGTAATTGAATGGTTTGAAAATACAAGCCCACTATATTTCTGGATAGGATTAATTGGGGTGGCAATAGTTATTAGAATTGTTTACGAGATTATTTTTGATAAATAGCCTTACCACTAACGTTTCGCATCTTGGCGAAGTTGAGAAAATTAATACTGAACACGCAAATACAAACTAATCTTTAAAATTAAAATCTATGTTTAAAAACACAAACCCAAGTCGCAATTTTGCTAAAATACTGTTAGTGGCTGTTTTTTTTGTCGGATGTGATAACACCCCCACTATTGATGGTAAAGTCCCATTTGTGATAAATCAAATTGATAAATTAGGTGAAGGAATGTGCGAATATTATGGACATAGGGAAAGTGGAGAGGGTACTAATGTTTTTAAGGGTAGACCAACAATTGTTTTACCTGAAAGGAAGTATAATATAGGTGACACTATTAGTTTCGCTAAATAGACACTAACGGTGGGTGTATAAGAAAGTTTGCTTAGATGAACTTTCAAATTAACCATAAATGCTGACAGCAAACTTTCTTATACACCTTGCTATGTGTAGTTTATTTAACTTTAAAAATTATAAAAATGAAACAACCAAGAATAAAAATAACAGACACCAATGGTAAAGATTGGGGTTATAAAAAGATAATGTCAATGAATTGGGATACGGATGGAAGATTATGGATGGTTAATGTTGATTTTATGGAATCTGGTAACTCAAATGAATTTTCACCTTTTTATAATTATACTGGTGAGTTTACAAATGTTCACAAAAATTTGAAAGGTGAGATTTTGCCTATTGGCTACAAGGTTTTTTTGAGATAAGTGACGTCAAAAATATAAATGATGCTGAAACTTAAATTATTAAAAATCATTTAAATTTAGTATTCAAACATGATATAGATTCTTCTATAACAACAGATCCTAAATTAAAAGAAGAATATCAAACCATACATGATGGAAATGTTAAACCGTATCCTACATTTGAGGAAGGTGTAATAAGATGTTAATATAAATTTTTAAAATATGGATAATATAATGTTAGATATTGAAACAATGGGTAATCAATCCTATTCTTCAATATTAAGTATAGGAGCAGTACAATTTGATTTAGAAACAGGAGAGATTGGTAAAAAGTTTTATACTACTGTATCGTTAGATTCTTGTTTACAAACTGGATTAATAATAAATGGATCAGCTTTAGAGTGGTGGATGAAACAAAATGAACAAGCTAAAAAGGATTTGTTTAGTGGGGAAAAACTACATATTGCCTCTGCATTATATGAATTATCTAGTTTTATTGAAGATATATCACCTAAACCAATAGTTTGGGGAAATTCTGCTAGATTTGATTGTGGAATTTTAACTGATGCTTATAATAAGTTAAGTTTAAAAACACCTTGGGATTTTAGAGACGAACGATGTGTTAGAACATTAGTATCTTTTAATCCATCAATAAAACTATCAGAAAAAATGGTAGGAAATTATCATAATCCAATAGATGATTGTATATATCAAATTGGATATTGTTCTAAAATATGGAATTCATGTATTAAATGATAAAGAAAAAATGGACGATAGAGACTTTAGAGAAACGTTTGAAAATTACTTAAAAAGATTAAAAGAAAGAAGAACAGAAGATAAATATAGATATACCGACGAAGATTTTGAAAAATATAAAGCCTACATAAGAGATTGTTGGTTAACAAATTTAAGTGTTTATAAATGTCTTGAATTTATGTATTTCGAAACGGAATCGTAGCTATTTCTTATAACTATTGTATAACACCTGTCAATTAACCAACAAGCCAGTAATAGCCCAAAACGAGTGTTAGCATTTGTGCGGGTTTTAAAATAAAAATTAGTATGGAAAATCAAAATAATTGCGACCACAATTACACTCCAAATTATACCGATGTATTTGGAAGCCCATCTTGTGAAAAATGTGGAAAATTAATGCCCGAAACCGAACAAGAATAAATTAATTACTATGAAAAAGAAATTAACTATTACTGGAATTTTTAACGATTATTTTACCAATTATAAAAACCCAAAACAATGTCAGAATTAAACACGAATGCCCAATCTTGCCAAAATGCTGTTAGCAGTAGTGTTGTTTTAAAAACAAACTCTTGGCAGCACAATTGCGGTGACGGATGTTGTCACACTTACGGAACTGATGTTTGGATAAATGATATAAAAGTTACGCATGGAGATTTTGACAGCATTCAATCAATATTAAAAGAAGTATTGGAGAGTTTAGGGTATAGTGTTGAAATTGACTACCCATTTTAACATTACTGCTAACTATTGTATAACACCTGTCAAGGTATGCAACTAATTGAAAATCAAATCCAATTCCGCTTTAAAATTTATGAAAACAAAAACTATAGCCGAAAATTAACACTAAAAATTTTCTAAATCATAAATCCCCCCCCCCCACTGGAGATATAATAACAATGGGAGGGACTACTACGATGAATAATAATAATAATAATATTCAGAACATTCAGAATAATACAACCCATAACACGTAAACAAATACAAATACCAATACATAAACAACAATAAACACAAATTTAAATTAACATTATTATGAGTAAAAATTCGGCAAAATCAAATTACCTACAATTGATGGGATGGTTAAAGACACAAAAAACGGTACCCAAACCATATACTAGCGCACCCAAAATTGAGCGTAAATTCAACGAGATATACAAGTAGAGTTAATGCTATATGGGGTTATATGGGGTGTTAAAGCCAATGCGGTATACAACTTAGGATAACGTGGAGGCAACAACATTAAAGTATGGTTAAGGTAAAGTTAATATAAGGTTGGTATAGGGGTATGTGGGCAATGGGTACGTGAATGGGTGGGTGAGAATTTGGTGTTATCTAACCCATTTTCATCGCTCCCAACCCTTTTTTACCTTACCTTAAAATATATACGAACCCCCATGCATTTTCCATTTATTTTACATATGTATAACGAAACACACGCCTAATTAGCGTAAAAAACAGAATAACAAACGTAACTACCTCCAAATGACCGAAAACAGTCATACCCTTAAACTAAAATGATGGAGATAAGTATTATTCCCTGTTATAAACACACATTACGCATGAAAAACGCATAAATAATATTCAATAACACAGCACAGCCATAGGCACCGCCAGATTAAATTCGTTGGTTTAAATATTATTAACGTTCATTACGCATACAAAAAACATATTAATTGCAAAAGGCACCATTTCTGGGGTCTATCCGTGTCTAGGGTTCATCTGTATGTTAATGATGGTGTTGCGGAAAATGATTGTGAACCTCCCATTAAAATAATTGCGCCTTCACTTGGAGACGCGGGAAATGTTTCGTATCTTTATATGTTCGAAAGGTTCGAGCGCATCAAATATTAAAAATAAAGGTTATGAACACAACTCACATAGGATTGGTACGTAAAATGGAAAATACCATAATGGAAGTTAGATATATTTTGTCTAAATTTGAGCGAAACATTGGAGATGTTATGACCATTGACAATATGGCATTTAAAGTAATTTGTACGGGTGCAAATCGTGGTGAAGTTATTGATACCTTAAATGATATTATTAGAGCTTCAAATAAAAGAGCAAAATAAGTGCGGTTCCATTAGGCTACCCGGGATACTTTTCGTATCTTTATATGTTCGAAAGGTTCGAGCGTACCAAATGTAAAAAAATAAAGGTTATGAACGCAAAGATAGATATCACAGAGGCAGCAAGTTTGATGGTTCAAGATTTGGCTCAAAAGCAGGTTGATGAAATGAAGATACAAAATTCAGAATACCAAGCGTGGTTAGCTCTTGATGGTGGAGTTACGATGTATGGTTCTTTTTCTAAATATGCTAGTATTAATAAATTTATCTACATGGTAAAATCACCTTCAAACCCAACCATATATCTTAGAGATGTAGCCCATAAAGTTATATCAATCAATAAAAAATTAGGTTACTTACAATCAAATTTAACTGCTCAAATTCATGATGGTTGGGAAAACAAATTTATAA
>Ga0209414_1000829_pt1 | contig 15036 bp, 15 predicted proteins | sample LakVidmifraction_4_FD_181154 | JGI IMG/M metagenome (GOLD analysis project Ga0209414, IMG submission 181154) | Hypersaline microbial communities from Lake Vida, Antarctica - Brine Hole Two &gt;0.2 micron (SPAdes) (version 2) | ecosystem: Environmental > Aquatic > Non-marine Saline and Alkaline >... | reverse complement strand
AGCTGCTGTCCAGTTATTTCCCCTGACGGAAGCAGTTTCAATAGGAAATTCCGGTGAATTCCCCCTGTCAAAATAGGTCTGTTGTTCCACTCTTCTTTTTAACAATTCAAGCCGCTTGCCGTTAAATTTTTCGTGCAGTTGCACTAAAAAATCCAAAGCGTCATCAGTTAAAATTTTATTGTAATGCTCTTTCGCTTCCGGAGCAAAAGTTACTTTTTGAATTGTTGTTCCATTTAGATTTTCCATGACTTTTAATTTTGCGAAGACAAACATATAATAAAGTTTTTAACTAACCAAGCGAACGTTCGCTAATTTACAAATAATCGCTATAATTTATTATTTCGCTAAAATGCATATCTTTGTTTTATGAATATTGAAGAAGACTACATCCGGATAATCTTTGGTTTAAAACTGAAGCAAATACGAACAGAAAAGAATTTATCCCTGTTCGGGTTATCAAAACTCACAAAGATTTCAAAATCATACCTCAATGAAATTGAGAAAGGGAAAAAATATCCTAAACCGGATAAAATCGCTTTGTTGTCTGAAATGCTGGAAGTTCCCTATGACAACCTGGTTTCATTAAAACTGGATAAAAACCTGGCACCTTTAGGGGAAATACTTCAATCAAAAATTTTAAAGGAGATTCCTTTGGACCTGTTCGGCATAAAAAAAACCGATCTGATCGATATTATTTCTAACGCACCCGCCAAGGTGAATGCCTTTTTAAGCACCCTAATTGAAATAGCCAAAAACTACAATCTCTCTCGTGAAAGTTTCTTTTTGGCAGCACTTCGCTCCTATCAGGAGGCACATAACAATTATTTTGAGGATCTTGAACAAAGTGTTGAACAATTTAGCAAAGCATACCAGATAAATTTGGATGAGAAAATAAAATCGGGTGATCTGGAGGAAATTTTAATTGAAGAGTACAATTATAAAATTAGCGCCAATGGACTTTCTACCTATTCAGATCTAACCGAACTAAGATGTATTTTTATCCCAAAAACCAAAACTTTATTGTTGAGTGACACTTTGGAGGAATCGCAAAAAGCATTTATTTACGCAAAGGAAATTGCATACAATTATCTGGATTTAAAGGAGCGGTTGTATACATTCCCATGGATCAAATTTGAAACTTTTGACCAGGTCCTGAATAATTTTATTGCATCGTATTTTGCAGGGGCATTGATAATTCCTAAAAATGCAATCAAGAATCAGTTTAAAACCTTTATCGAACAAAAAGAGTGGGATAGTGCAGCTTTTAATAAAATGGTCACGCATTTTACAGATTCTCCTGAAACCTATTACACGCGTTTAACCAATATTCTTCCTAAACTATTTCACATCAAGAATTTATTCTTTTTAAGATTTACGCATAAAGAAGGCGATAACAGGTACAAACTTTCAAAAGAACTTCATATAACCCAACAGCAACCGCCAACCGCGAACGAAACCCATGAACATTATTGCAGAAGGTGGGTTTCCATTGAAATTTTGAATAAATTAAAACAAGAGAAGCTCACTTCAGATGTTCAAATTTCCTTCTATCCGGAAAATAATTTGAGCTATTTGGTAATCTCAAGTGCCTCTCCAGATCCGTTTAAGAAAAATCACAGCAGAAGCATCAGCCTTGGTCTATTGATTTCGCCACATTTAACAAGCAAACTTAACTTCTTAAATGATCCAAAGATAATAACCAAAGATGTTGGGGTGACTTGTGAACGCTGCCCAATTACCGATTGTGAGGTAAGGGCTACTGAAGCCACAGAACTTCAAAAAAAGGCAAAAAACGAAGCGATCGCCAATACTGTTCAACAAATAATTAATGACTATTCTAAGGTTGAAAAGTAATTTTCAGTAAAAGTCCGGTTAGTTTTGAAGTACAAAGTGAAATCCGACCAATTGTGCTCGGAGAACTAGGAGCCTGCAGAGCAATACCAGGAATGTTGTGAACGGGACAAATGTCCAATTAAACAGTATCACCTAGCACCAACTATAAAAACTTAACCAACCGAAATTGATAATTTTAGATGAGAATATTTTGTGAATATCTTTTTATGGTGTAAATTTACACCATAAACAAATCTTATGGCAAGACAAAGTATTTCATTCACACAACCAAATGATGAGTGGTTAAAAAATCAAGTGGCTAAGAATGAATATTCTAGCAAGAGTGAACTTGTAAACGACTTAATAAGACAAGCTAGAAAGCAACAACGACAAATTGATTGGATAAATTCTAAATTAGAAAGAGCTGAAAATAGCGGATTTACAACCGATAGTAAAGCGCAAATTTTAACAAAATCAAAGTCTTTACTCAATGGCTAAATACAAATTAAGTAATATAGCCAGAGAGGACTTAATTAGAATTCATCATTACGGAGTCAAGACATTTGGAATGACACAGGCAGACAGATATTTTGATTCATTTTTTGAATGTTTTGATATTATAGCTCAACGTCCATTTTCATTTGAATCAGTTGATTTTATAAAAATTGGATATAGACGTTGTATTTTTGGTTCTGACAGCATTTATTTTAAAGTTAATAATGACATTGTAGAGATTATGACTATAATTGGAAGACAAGATTTGAACAATATTATTTAGTAAAATAAATTACAGTTGGTAATACTCCATATAATTTATGCTTACAATCAAACTAAATATTGACCGACAAACATTCAACAGGCCATTTGCTACATCCTAAAAATTTCCGATTTTCCAGTAGCACGAATCATCTTCAAACTCCTTAGATGCGATAGAGCAAATAGAACTCATTTTAAATCCTATCGCAAAAAGCTAAATTTAAGAATTAAACCTATCGTTGTTAAAACGGTAGGTTTTTTTTGTTAAAATATATTTATTAAAACTTATGTTTATTACCTTTAAAGTACTGATAACTAATTAAATAAATAAATTATGAAAAAGATAAGTTTAGTATTATGGATGATTATGTTCTCCTTTGCAACTTTTGCACAAGTAGAAAAAGAGCATAAGGACCAAGACCAAATGGAGCATAAAAAAATGATGCATCATGATGACGAAGATGCTTTAGCTTATTCCGATAAAATGGCAATGAAATTAAGCCTGAATGCGGAACAAAAAGCAGACATTAAAAAAGCTCAGCAAAAAAGGTTGGAAAAAATGAAAGAATTAAAAGCCGATCATCCAAAAAGAATGGCAAAAGAGGATGCTGAAGACATGCCTGAAGAACGAGCAGAAATGCATGAAAAAATAATGAAGAGCAATGCCGATTTCAAAGAAGGAATGAGAAAAATTCTAAATAAGTCCCAATATGCCAAATGGGAAGTTATGCATGAAGAAAATATGAAAATGTACGACGATAAAATGAAAATGGATGGAAATAAAATGAAAATGCATGATGAAAAAGCTAAAATGAAAACCACTAAGACCAAAGAAAAAGAAGATGAGGATGATGATTATCCAAATGAATAATCTGTATTCTTATCATGAAAAAACCGGCAAGTTGCCGGTTTTTTTAATCTATTTCAACAAAATTTTAAACCTTATTAAAATCTGTAAGTCTAAAAAACTTAAGATCTAGAAAACATTATATTTTTTAGTTTAGTTATAGCCCAAAAGCCACCTTTATTAAAATGAGGTGGCTTTTTTATTAAATTAAAATTACTAATTAATCTTAGCCGTTCTTAATCTCAAAGCATTTGCAATTACCGAAACCGAACTAAAGCTCATCGCCAGTGCAGCGATCATCGGGGAAAGTAAAAGTCCGAAAACCGGATACAATACCCCGGCTGCAATAGGTATTCCTACAGTATTATAAAACAAGGCAAAAAACAGATTCTGCTTAATATTCCTCATTACTTTATTGCTTAGCTCTTTTGCCTTTAAAACCCCTTGCAGGTCACCTTTCACCAAAGTGATCTCAGCGCTTTCAATAGCTACATCAGTTCCCGTTCCCATCGCGATCCCAATATTGGATTGCGCCAAAGCCGGAGCATCATTGATCCCATCTCCTGCCATAGCCACTTTCTTACCTTCAGCCTGCAAACGCTTTACTTCGTTTAACTTATCCTCGGGCATCATCCCAGCCTTGAATCCGGAGAGATGCAATTCATCGGCAACAGCCTTTGCTGTATTTTTGTTATCGCCTGTTAGCATAAATACCTCAATGCCCTGATCCATTAAAGATTGGATCGCCTGCCTGCTGGTTTTTTTGATCGGGTCGGTAATAGTTATATAACCAACCACTTTATTTCCAACTGCCAAATAGGAAACCGTTTTTCCAAGTTCCTGCTCGGATGTGACCTGTTTATTTATATCTGAAGAAATTTCGGCGCCAACCTGTTCCATCAGTTTTTCGTTTCCAATGGAGATTTCTTTTCCATCTGCTTTTCCAATTACTCCTTTTCCGGTAATTGAATTAAAATCGGAAGCATCTGCAAGAATAACATTCTTTTCTTTGGCAAATTTTACGGTAGCCGCTGCCAATGGATGTTCACTCAGCGCATTTACCGAAGCTATTTGCTTCAAAACCTCATCTTCACTAATTGCGGGATCAAAAGAAACCACTTTTTCTACCGATGGTTTCCCCTCGGTAATGGTTCCGGTTTTATCGATAATAAGCGTATCTATGTCGTCCATTTGTTCCAGGGCCTGAGCATTCTTAATAAGCACGCCGTTTTGAGCACCTTTGCCAACACCTACCATGACCGACATTGGGGTTGCTAATCCCAGCGCGCAGGGACAGGCGATGATCAATACCGCAATGGCATTTATCAGGGCATAGGCATAAGCTGGTTCCGGACCGTAAATTGCCCAAACCGCAAAGGTTATTATAGAAATAAGAACTACAATGGGCACAAAATAACCGGAAATTCTATCGGCTAACTTTTGAATTGGCGCCTGCGAGCGGCTGGCATCGTTCACCATTTTTATTATTTGGGCCAGAAGGGTTTCATTCCCCACTCTTTCGGCTTTCATAGTAAAACTTTGGTTCCCGTTGATGGTTCCGGAAGTGATCTTATCTCCTTCAGCCTTATCTACGGGAATAGGTTCTCCCGTGATCATAGCTTCATCAATACTCGAATTGCCTTTTTCAATAATCCCATCTACAGGAATCTTACTCCCCGGTTTTACACGTAAAATATCACCGACTTCAATTTTACCTGTCGCAATAACTTCATCTTCCCCATTTACAACGCGAATTGCTGTATTGGGAGCTAATTTCAACAATTCCTTGATTGCAGAATTTGTCTTGCTATGCGCACGGGCTTCCAGCAACTGACCTAATAAAACCAGAGTTAAAATTACTGTTGCCGCTTCAAAATACACATGTACAGTGCCCATTTCGGTTTTAAATTGAGCAGGAAAAAAATTGGGAAACAACAGTCCAAAAACACTAAACGTCCAGGCCACTCCGGCACCAATCCCAATAAGGGTGAACATATTGAGGTTCCAGGTAAGAATCGATTTATACGCTCTTTCAAAGAACATCCAGGTAGCATAAAAAACTACAGGAATAGAAAGCCCGAACTGAATCCAGTTCCAGTACTTCAACTCTAATAAATCGTGCATCGGATTATTTGGGATCATTTCACTCATTGCGATAAGAAAAACAGGCAGGGTAAAAATCACCGCTATTTTAAACTTTTTTAGTAGTTTTTTATAGGTCTTGTTTTCTGCAGAAGAATCTGCTTCCATAGGTACTAGATCCATCCCGCAAATAGGGCAGGCTCCCGGCTCATCTTTTATTATTTCAGCATGCATTGGGCAGGTATATTTTGTGCCTGCAGGTTTTAAGCTCATTTCCTCCACCAGATCCATCCCGCAAACAGGGCAATCTCCGGCCTTGTTGTATGTTTTATCTCCTTCACAATGCATTGGGCAATAAAATGTGCCGGTTCCCTGGCTGTGCTCGTGACCTCCTTCAGGCTTATCACCTTTTCCAAAGTTTGAGTCTTTGGAAAAGGTTTTTTCAGCAGGTACTTCGCCTGGCATTAAAATTTGATAATTCCCTCCGGCATCTTTTAAAGCCTTCTGAAAATTTTCAATTTCGATATGCTTATCCATTTCAATAACAGCTTCGGCTTTCTCCAGATCGACAGATGCTTTGCTTACTCCCTCAACTTCATTCAGGGCTTTTTCAACATGGGAACGACAACCGTTGCAGGTCATCCCGGTGATTTTATAGGTGTGGGTCATTTTATTTTCAGCAGGTGCTTCTCCCGGAAGAGAAATCTGATAGTTTCCTCCTCCTTCTTTCAAAGCCTTCTGAAATTTTTCAATTTCGATATGCTTATCCATTTCAATAACAGCTTCGGCTTTCTCCAGATCGACAGAGGCTTTGCTCACTCCCTCAACTTCATTTAGTGCTTTTTCAACATGGGAACGACAACCGTTGCAGGTCATCCCGGTGATTTTATAGGCGTGGGTCATTTTATTTTCAGCAGGTGCTTCTCCCGGAAGAGAAATCTGATAGTTTCCTCCTCCTTCTTTCAAAGCCTTCTGAAATTTTTCAATTTCGATATGCTTATCCATTTCAATAACCGCTTCGGCCTTCTCAAGATTGACAGAGGCTTTGCTTACTCCCTCAAGTTCATTTAGTGCTTTTTCAACATGGGAACGACAACCGTTGCAGGTCATCCCGGTGATTTTATAATTGTGTGTCATGATTTATTTGTTCAAAAAAATCCGGAAAACCGGGTTTACAGTTTAATGAATTAAGGTAAAACCTGAGTTCCATAAATGAAAATCAATACCTCGTCTTTTGTAAAATTTGGTTTAATAATTTATTTCAAAGTTAAATACAAAAATCAAGTATGACTTTTAAAATTATGGCAATAACTTTAAAGATTAGGGGAAGATTTTAATCTTTAAAGGAAACTAAAAACCCTCAATTGTATTTCTCTTTATTAAATGCTGAAGCTTGTATTGGGAAGGACTAATTCCTGTATTTTTTTTAAATTGAGTCGAAAAATAAGCGGCGCTGCCGTACCCCATATCCTGTGCAATTTCTGAAATACTCAACTCGTCATATTCCAGTAGTTCCTTTATGCGTTCAATTTTTATATCCTGCTGAAAATTCTGAATGCTTTTTCCTTCCTCTTTTGAAAAGATTGAACTTAAATGGCTGTAATCATAATGAAGCGTATCACTTAAAATCACAGAAAGGTTTTTATTGCTGAAATCTTTATCTTCATAAATCCCCGTAATTATGATGGATTTTATTTGAGTAACAAGACGTTCATTTTTTTCGGCAATAATTTCAAACCCCACTTTTTCTAATTCAAATTGGAGATCTGTAAATTCTACTGAAGTAAGTGGTCTTCCCAGCGCTATTTCTCCTAGTTTCACTGTAAGAAAGGGGATTCCCTGGTGAGTCAATATTTCACCTACGGCAGTAATGCACCGCGGGCAGACCATGTTTTTGATATGAAAAATATTGCTTTTCACTATTTAATTTTACTGAATGATAATAAGCCTGCTAAGGTAAAAAAATCTCTGGCAGCCTAGGAAAGGCTGCCAGAGTTAACTTACTTTATTTAGTTAATAGTGGCTTCTACCCTACCGCATTTCAACATCATATCTCCAAAATACGGATTTCTTATCTCTTTTGAGTTGGAATACCAAAAATCGCCTTTTCCCTCAAATGCCATCGGGCAATATTGCTGGTATATTTCTCCGGATTTTAAAGCTCCTTCCAATATTGGAGCCATAGATTTAGTGAGTTCAGAAAATGCTTCGCGTTGTTTATTTACATTGGTACTAGTTGCAATTTTTCTGGCGACAGTTACAATTTCCACATTGGCCTCGGTATTTTCCAGGTCAGTTATCATTTGTTTAGCGTGATCCTGAGCCAATTCTGCATCAGTTTGAACCAAAGCAGTTTTAATGGCGATATAATGATTGTAAGTAGCTGCAGTAGCCAGATCTTTAAATTCTGCTGTGGTCTGATCCATCCCTGTTTCGTCCTTCATTTGAGCACCCATTTCTCCTTCGTGCGTTTCATTTTGCATAGGTTCCGGACCTTCATTTTTTTCTTTGTTTTCTTTACAGGAATAAAGACTTAGCGTTCCGGCAATTGCCGCCAGAATCAGTACATTTTTTACTTGAATTATCATTTTATGCGATTTTAATTTTAAGATAAAAGCCGATGCCAACAACCGGTTTTGTTTTTAATGTCGGATGTTGGTTATTCACCATTATCTTCCATATGATCTTCATTCATATTGTTATCATCCATCATATTATCATTATCTTCCATCATATTATTATCTTCCATATCCTCACCATCCTGCATTTCATTTTGCATATGTTCAGATGAATTATCTTCTTTGGTTTCCCTGCAAGCGACCACGGTCATACTTCCTGAAATTGCTGCAATCATCAATAGATTCTTTACTTGATTTTTCATTTTTTTGAGTATTTAGTTATTTAATAATTACAAATTTAGTGTTATTTTATTTATGCTTTAATGTTCGCTTTATGAGATTGTTTTTTTTTGAATTTTTTTTTAATTTTTTTAAACGATGGAGAAGAAGTATACCACAAAAGAAACCCGCTGAATACCGTAATTAAACCCAACAAGGAAAATAAAAATAACAAAGCACTTTCAACCGATTATTGGTATATTTCTAAAATATAAGGTTTTAGCGGAGTTATAAAAGAATATAAAGTTCACTTCAGCCTTATTAGATAATTCATTGTATAGCGCCTCAATTATATTAAAAATGCAGGGTATTTACACCCTGCATTTTTAATTCATCTATCTAATTATTATTTAAAAAATGGATTAGTCAGAAGCCATCATATTAAAATCTACATTTAAAGTAGCTTCTGACATCATATTCATTTTTCCCATATTTTGTTCGTTTCCAATAGGGTTCATGATGTAACCATCTAACTCAGTTTTAATGGTGTATGCGTCTTCAGGAATACCTATTAAAGCATAATTTCCGTTTGCATTTGAATGAGTACTGGTGTAAAGTATGCCATTTTGCATTATGGAAACAGTAGCATTTGGTAAATTTCCATGAGCATCCTGAACTGTCCCGCTTATGGTTCCGGAAGTTGCCATATCTACAAAACGCATTGTTGGCTTAAAGGTGAAACCAGACATGTTCATCATCATATTATTGTCATAGGCAACGTCTTCAAGCACAAAAGATTGGTCAACATCTATATCTAAAAGAAATTCACTCATAGTTCCATTAGAAATTGTTAAAGGATGATTTAATTGAAAGTCGATACTTCTGTTTTGATTGTTTAACATCATTCCATTTTGAATCATTCCACTGCCTGAATAGCCGTCTTGGTTCATATTATAAGTGAAGGAATCACCATTTAACATATCCATCTCAGTTGAAGAAATATATAAACGCATAAGGTCATAATCTCCTGATGGTATTTCGGCATTTGCCATATTTGATGTCATACCGTTAACCAATTCCAATAAATTATATGTCATTGGGGTAGTTGTTAATGTCATAAAGGAATTTGCATTTTGGCTATTTCCAATTTCAACTTTATCAATAGTTACACTTGCAGACGTAAATTGGTCATAATGCATAGGTGCATCTGTAAGTTCTAATGAAAGTGTACCCATTGTACTTGCTGTATTATCATTTGAACAGCTTATTGCAAATATTCCAATAATTGCGATTAAAAAATATTTTATGTTTTTCATTTTATTTGTTTCTTTTATTGTGTATAATTTATATTTAATTTATCAGTAAAAACATCATTACTCCCATTGTTGCGGCTCCTAAACCCCAATATAGTAAGGAGGTGTTTTTCTGATTATTTGAAGTTTTACTTAAATAAGAGTCTGGTGATTGTTGAAATTTATTTAAGCATTCTTCAGTATCAAAATAATACGATATATTGTTGTACTGTGTTGAATAAAATGGTTGTTGCATACTTACTGTGTTGCCACACACAACATCAAAATTACTTTCTGAATTATTTATATTATTAGCATTTGAATGATGCCTACCTGAAAGGTGGTTAGGTGATAACATCATACACGATGAAAATAAAAATAATACATTTATAACAACCACTATTTTTATTGATTTAAAACGGTTTTTTGTTTCCATATAGATTTAATAAATTTTTTTATAAAGTAACTTTTAATCTAAACCAAAAAAGTTTAGATTAAAAGTTACTCTCCTTAAATAGCTACACTATTTAATAGAAAACAAATCAAATTCGAAAAACCTGATATAAAATATTAAAATTTTGAGTGATTGGTGGAGGAAAGTAATTCTTAAATTGAATTATTCTGCTGTTATTTATTGGAGAAAATACAGAATGATTTATTAAATTAAAAACGACTAAGTTTTGTTGTTTTTTATTGTCAAATTTTAAAGCTGATTCACTTTTAAATACAGATCCATTTATTAGTTGAATTTCATCTTTACAACATGATTTTTGTGATAAGGAATGGTTATTATTTTCTACTGCACAGTAGCCAACTTCCATCCCGCATTTCTCTGCCATTCCAAATACGGATGCCGAAAAAACGTGACCTCCGCATAAGTGCTTTTCAACTGTCAATGAAACAGATGAAAACAGTACTAAGGCTGTTAAGAATAAGGCCGCTATGTTAGAAATAATTTTTTTCATAATGGACTAAATCCCAATAGAATATGGGGGATAAATTATTATACAAATTTACTCTTTAAACTAATGTTTGCGTGTAACATTAGTTACACACACCTCCCTTTTTTAAAGAAATAAAACATACTTTTTTTGCATTATTATTTCCATTTTGATCAATCCTATTTTAAGCTGATTTTATGCCTTAAATAAAAAAAAAGCTCTCATTAAATGAGAGCTTTAAATAAAGAGGATAATGTCTTAATTTTAAAGAAAGTATTAAAGAAATGCTTCAAATAACACTTTCTTTATTGTCTTTGGACAAATTGTTAGTTTACCGATCTTATAAACTCAAATATTTTATCAGATTGTGCTTTTGGTAAATTTGCTCTAACTTTCATGTGTAATTCAATTGTCCTCCAATCAGTATCATTGAAACTGGCAGGTGATGGTGTGTTATGACATCTTATGCAGGTTTCACCCCAAAGTTGGGCACCTGATTTGTTTTGTACCAATGCTGCTCTTTCTGATGAACAAGAGGAGATTGTTGCTGTTGCAATAATTGCGATTATTGCTATAAATTTAAATGCTTTCATAATTTTAATGTTTTTAAAGATTAAAGACCTATTACCCATTGAATAGTGAATATTTTATCATCTATCGGTCCGTGACCGCCCATACCATCAATTACTTGGTAATTGAATTTTATTGCAGATCTCCAGCTTAACCAGTAATTTATACCGAAAGTTCTAGAATCTTGATTTGAAGTTTCTGGTGAAGCTTCAGGAGTTTCAATATTTGAAATACGTCCAACAAATTCTAAGTTTTTGATAAAAGCATTACTAGACATCGTTGGTTTGTAACTTAATTGGGCATAATAAGCAGAACTTTTGTTATCATTTATTACCAAAGTTTCAACATCTCCATCTTCATGAGTATTCACATAAGTAGCATCGTCAACAATTGATTGGTTGTATTGTGCTTTTATGTCAAGCATACCACCTAAAGGATTTATTTTCTTAATAAAAGAAAAGTCATAAGCATATAAGTTTGCTTTAGTATCTTCAAAATCAGAATGAGCATCTCCTACTACAGAATTCATAAAAGAGAAACCTAACTCAACAGACGAGTCAGAGAATGGTAAGAAACCAAATCTACCCCCAAAGGCTTTATTTGTATTGTTGTCAGTTGTACTACCAAAATTTAACATTCCTGCACCGTGTGCGTCAGTACTTAGTGTTGGTCCGTTAGTTGAGTACAATGCATAGTTGAAATTAGATCCACCTACATTAAAAGCACCTCTAAGTTCAGCACCTACACCTGACGATGGAGAAATTGCACCATGTCCAAATCCTAAAGGCATTGAAACCATCTTATTAATCCAAGAAGGGTGAAGACGTTCAGAGAATGTCCCAAAAGGTAAAATAAATTTACCAGCTCTTACGGTCATATAATCGTTTAAGTTATACATAATGTCTGCATATTCTAACATGATTTCAAATTCACCATGTTCATATTCAAATTCTAATTCAGCTTCAAACATTAACCTATCAGATAATTTGAATAAAAAGATAGGAGCAAAGCTTCCCATTTCAAATGTTGAACCTGAATCGTGCTCATCTTCAGAATTTACATACATATAAGAAGCGCTACCATAACCTCGGATCATAAATTGGGTTTTACTCGATTTAAAATCGTTCTGTTGTGCTTGTATGCTTGAAAACAAAAAACTAAACAAGCCTAATAGTATTATTTTTTTCATGTGATTAATTTTATATTATTTTTTAAAGGTTCTAATGTATGCAACCAATTGCCAACGTTGTGTTTCGGTTAATATCTCTTTATATGCTGCCATTGGTGGATTTCCATTTGTCATTTTCCAAAATAATTCACCATCCGCTTGAGATTGAACAGTGCTTAAAGAAAAATTTGCAGGTTTAGGAGTTAATGCAGCAGCGGCTAATCCATCGCCTTTTCCCTTATTTCCATGGCATATCACACACATTTCTTTGAAGATTTTCTTTGCTTCTTTATGGTCTCCAGAGCTTACAGCCAAAGGGCCTTTAATAGTTTTTGCAGTGCTTGGGGCTTTCCAAGTGGATTGTGCACTTATACTAAATGCCGCTGAAAATAGTAAAAGAATTGTTAATGTGACTTTCATTGATTTATTTTTAAAGATTTTTTGTTAAAATTTAATATTGATTATTAAACTAAATTTTTTATAAAATTAGATATAGTTTATCATAAAATTATACCAAGAAACCCTTATATACAGGTACTGGTTAACTATACCAAGAAACCCTGATACATCATACTTATTTCTTATAGTTAGATTAACAATTTTTATTGTAGAGGTGTTGAATTTTAATGATGGGGATTTAAATCATTAGTTATATTGTACTAATCTGTTTTGAATTGCATAGTGAACTAAGGCTATAACACTTTTAGTATGAAGTTTTTCCATAATATGCTTCCTATGAGTTTCAACTGTTCTTATACTAATGAAAAGTTTATCAGCAATCTCTTGGCTACTAAAATCTGCAGCTATTAATTTAATTACTTCTAATTCCCTATTTGTTAAAGGAACTTCTCCCTTCATTTTAATATTTATTTTATTCGCAGAAGCTTCTTCAGCTGATTTTTGTTTTTTACCAAAAGTTTCTGTTTGATGAAAAGCTAAATATAAAATTCCGGTTTTATTATTTTTATCATCATAAATAAAAGATTTAGTAAAAGATACGGGAATAGCCAAATTAGATTTGGAATAATACGTATTATAAATATTTTGAGCGGTTTCTTCTTCTAGTGTTGTAGTAACTTTTTTATTTTCACCAAGTAGTACATTTTCAATAGATTTCCCAATAAGTTCATTTTCTTTATACTCTAGCAGGTCTAAAGTGGCCTCATTAACTATCAAAATTTTTCCATCAATATCTGTGATTATTAAAGTTTCATTTATCTGATGGATAATACTATTGAGATAATCTTTTGATACTGTTGTTTTGGACAGAACACTGATCATGTTATTAAATAAATTAGCGAAATTATCAATTTCATCAGATGAGCCTGACTTTTTTGATTCCAAATTTCCTAAAGTGATTTTTTTTGCAGTTAATGCCAAATTTTCTAAAGGTTTTGTAATTTTCTTAACATAATAAAATCCACCTACTACTAAAGAAAACATTATAAAAAACATTACTATTATAATTATTCTGGAACCCCTTGTGTTTGTTTCCTGATTCGAATTTATATATTTACTCATCAAAGATGATGATGATGCTGATAGTATGTCTATTTTTTTTCCTATAGTTATAATATTGCTATCCATAACCTCCATCATAAGAGCCCCTTCGCTATTACCTATAGGATCCTTTAACTCAAATATTTTTTTACTCAAGATTTCAACTTCATAAAAAATATTTTCTATTTCTTCTAAAAAGTGTTCGTTAAAATGGTTATTTTCAAACCCTTTACTCTCTTCTAATTGCTTTCTAGTTTTGGAATCTAACTTTTTAAAATTTTCAATTTCCAATTTATTACCGTGGATAAGATAATCGTTTGCAGGCATTAAAAGTTCCGTGAAAGTTAATTTCAAATTCTGAAGATTGTTGTATTTATTAGATTCTTTTAATATTATTTCAGAGGTTTTCTCAAGTTTATTAATACTGGCTATTCCAACATAAGCAACAATTAAATTTAATATTAACATAGCAATTATGCCAATTAATAGCTTTTGGAAAATGGTCATTTTAAGAAATGATATACCTAAAATATTTTTCATAAACTAAGTTATCCTTTTAAATTTATTAGTTGAATTTAATTAACAGAAAAATTAAGAGTTTAGATAAATCCCTGTAAATCAACACAAAATGTTAAACTCACTTTTGAAAACTATCTTTTTGTTCACTTAGCCAATCTATTGATTCTTTCTTATTTCGTTTTGAAAGTTTAGCATCTTAATGAATTAGAATATAGGAATAAAGTGGCATTTCATCATCTTTAATTTGATAAATGACGGACTTTAATTTGCTTTTTTGCCAACGTTTTGAATATGTGCCAAATTCACTGAAATTCAATTCTATTTTACCATCTTTGATATGATTTTCTAACAGCCATTTATAGGCTGAATTTTATTGTACCAGGGATAGTTGGTGTTGCTGCTATGGCAGTCATAACAAGAATTTTTAAGTAAATTTTGAATGTTGTAGGAAACATTCAGAATTTACTTAAAATCTGTTTCTTAAATCACATTAGATTAATTTACAACCGCTTGTACCAAAGGATGTTCGCTATATTATATTTTCACATAATTGTTTAGCTTATCCACAACAACATCCTCCGTTGTTTTTGTTTGGAGTTGTTGGTTCAGCTTCACCAATGCTGTAATTACCAGCCTTTGATAAAGCGGAATTAAGTTGCTCGAAAGTTACAGAATCGTCTTTTTCAATAAT